>Ga0222673_1000003_pt1 | contig 259800 bp, 293 predicted proteins | sample AntAcemetagen801_FD_179845 | JGI IMG/M metagenome (GOLD analysis project Ga0222673, IMG submission 179845) | Saline water microbial communities from Ace Lake, Antarctica - #801 | ecosystem: Environmental > Aquatic > Non-marine Saline and Alkaline > Saline | place: Antarctica: Ace Lake...
TCTCGAGGCGCACCACCACGAACCCCAATGCGTACGCAGAAGTATCGAATCACCACGCGCTCCGCGCGTTGCGATCATTGTTCATTCTCGAAATGGGTTCGAGCAAAGGTAAGTAGTTCACCGCAGATATAATAGAAGTCGGGCCCTGTGTCCGGCTTTTATTATATGTTTTTAATTATTTCCCAATTGCTAAAGAGTATATATAATGCTCATTCACACCATCAACTCCCAACATTTTGTTGACAACTGTATAATTAGCGCCTCCCATTGGACATACGCCGATCTTATTAGCAGCTGCCGCAAGGCATATGTTTTGACCGCGATGTCCAGCCTCAAGCAAGACAAGTGTATAACTAAGCGAGCCATATTTATAAACACAGCGACTTTTAACCATAGTCATCAACACCAACGCTTGGGGCAATGTTGTAAACTCAGTGCCAAAGTCTGAGTTTAAAGATACTATATCAAAGACAGCATCACTGATGCGAGCAATAGAATGTTCAGTGGCAGAGTAGTGATATACTCCAGATTTTAATCCCTCAACATCAATAACTAATAAATATGTTTCGATTGGGTACAATCCCCCACCTGACGGAAACGAGAAATGAAATGAGCTGTCACTTTTTGTATCTTTACTCAAACTCAGTTGCAGGAGCCCAGAGAGAGCAGGCAGCTGAAGAGGTGCGTCTTTAAACATACGAGTAGTTTTTCTACTGCGCAAAGTTTCCACAAGTGAGACTGTTGAATCATTAGTCTGAGGCAAAAGTTGGTAAGCTTCTCTTATGTAACGCTTTTCGTTTGTTTCCTGACCATACATTTGGTTTGAAACTGTATTCCTATTATTTGTTATGTAATCAAAGAAAGGTTCGCTCATATAAAAGGATGGGGTATTCTATTTAAATCTGACAAGGCGACCTCAGTATTACTCAAACCCATAGTTTTAGCAAAAGTATATATTCTCTTTATATTACAATGTCGCTTAGCTTCCACAAAGTACATTGGAATTAAATCTGGCACAATAACTTTTACCACTGACAGACCTACTTCTGACGCCAATTCATTTTTATATTCAAAATAGTAGGCATCACTATCACAGGACTTTAATTTTTTTTGCATATAAGCAAGAGCATCGTCTTTAGATGTGTAGTCTGAAAATTGTGATTTGTATTCCTGATATGAAATCATTGGGCCATCAATAAAAAAATTAATATGTTTTCTCATTGCTCCGCTATACCACAGTTCCTCGCGCTGCTTCATAGTAATTAACTTTTCATATGAAATCACTGGCTTACTTGGCCGATAATCAGTATTCCACTTAAGTGTGTCCGCCAACACTTTTTTAATTAAAACCTTAACATCTAATCCTGCAGCAGCATTAATTGCAACGGCGCCGGACCTATCATCAATACAAACCAATACTATGGTAGGAATATTATATTCTGTTTTGCAATCTAGAAAGTAGAGCGAAAACTGCTTTGCTTGAAGATTCTTAAGCACAACAGTGGTCTCTTCATCAATATTGATTGTATCTATATCAATCCGTTGGGGAGAGAGCGTATTCAGCCAATACATCAAAAAACCATCCCGTTCAAACAGCTCACTCAAAGCACCAAGTAAAGCTTTTTGTTTTGTAATATGTGCTCCTGCTCCATTTGAGGTCACATCCACAAATACTGGCTCTTGTGGATAGTGCCAAGGGTAGAAAATATACAACATACTAGCTGGAATCAATACGGAGCTTTGATTCTTCAAATTAGTGCCTGACTCCCAAAGGATTGACTCCTCTCTTTCGTCAGAAGAAAGTGGTTGAATGTACGAGTGTGCTAAATGCTGCTTTTGCATTTTTTCTAAATCTGAGACACTTGCTGCAGTAAGATTTCCTTCAATCCATTCAGTACCAGCAATACGTTCAACTGCTTCTGCTAGAGCAATTATCATTGCCTCATCTATATCTACACTCACACCATACCCTTGCAGAAATCCCGAACGACAAATAATTCTGTTGTCCTTTGTAGCAACATCTCCAACAGTGACACCACACACATAATGCCTTGGTTCATCAAAATTATTTGCTCCACATTCCCAACGAACAATTTTTTTATCTTTCAACAATTGAGTCAATAGGTTCCTTGTTGTTTTTTTAAACATAAACAACTCATGTTGTTTATTTTCTATCAACAAATCCTCATTCAAAAATCGAGAAATGCCTTTTATTAAAAAAACCAATCCTTGTCTGGCAAATTTCATGAGACTGGATGCAGGATGGAATGGAGAACTTCCATAAAATAACTCATGTTCCACATATTCGGATGCAGGTATCGTAGACTTAAGTTGCTCAACTTGAGCTGGATAGAATCTTTTTATGCTCATAAATACATTCTAAGGAACTTACTCTGCATCAAGTACTTTCACCCAATCAGTATTGAAGGACGTATCAAAATTGTATCGATTGAAGTCAGTGCTCTGTATAAAATTTTGATTTAGGAAGTCGTAAATTAAGATATTACTGTCTGTTGCACCCTCTTTTTGTTGTCGGGATTGCAAAGAAAGGTAGCGACCTTCTGGAGAGAAGAGAGGCCAATATGGGCTTGTTGCATCATCAAACATAATTTGATGTATTAAGGTTGCTGTAGGAATAGCACCTGTAAATGAAAGCTTGTAAATGCTGACTAAAGAATTTGTAATTTCAGGTTTAATTGGGTACGAAACTGCTAAGTAATGACCGTCAGGTGAAACATCTATATGGTGACGCATAGCAAAACCATACTGATCAGTAATAATTGCAGCCTCAGGAGTGAGCAGATGATCTTCACCAACTACAAATCTTTTTGCATATATGCCGTCCTCTTTTATATAGACGATATACGAACCTGCATCTGCCCACTCTGCATTATAACCACTGGCAAACAACTCAGTTTGCGGAGTCGAAGTATCAGAATTCAATACTCCAACGTGCCAAGTACCTAAATTATCAAACTCAGGAGGAATGTCACTTGTGTTCCAAAGCTGGGAAGAATACACATACCCATTCCCCTCAGGTGACCATCTTGGCAATCGAAGGCGATACAGAACATCAGCGAAGCTTGACTCTGCAGTCTCTTGCACATAGAAATTCTGACCGTCCATAATATTTAGAGTTGGGTTATATACACCACTGTCATCAGCATATGTGGGGTCTCCCACAAAAAGACGTCGGCCTGAAGTCAAATCTTGATCTAAAAAATATAAAGTGTCCTCTGCATCTAATTCAAAGATTATTTCACTCGACACATCGTACACAAAATCATCCCAAAACACTTTTTGATTTACTGCGTCACTAGTCGAAGTTGCATCTAAATATGCACTAGTTATCAATATCTTTCCGCCAAGCTCCTCATCAGGGTTTATAACATTTGTTAAATATTCATCAAAGAGTGAGAATTTCTGCTCTTGCACAAGAGGTTCAGTTTTGATGTTTTTATATCCATATATAAAAACACCTACACTAAATAACAGGAGGAGCAAGAAAATAGCAAGAAGCAACTTCTTAGTGAGATTCATGTATAAAATATATGACATTTTATTAGTCAGATTCATGTGTAAAGTAAATTATTATCCTTTGTGATGATTAAGTGAATCCCTATATACATTACGTATAAAAGCTCGAGCTTCTGGGTCTAATCGAGTTGTCCAATTACCAGCTCGTTCTTGTTCTTCCTTTGTGGCAACAGTATAAACTCCTCCAACTGAAAGTACGTACACCACCTCTTCAGTGGTCACTTGTGAACCTTTAAACTCGAGGTCCAACACATCGCCTGGCAAAGTTTCGACATATGTTTTGTTAAAAGGTTGAGATAGTACATCTACACAATTATCACCTGTACGCTTTAATTCAGCCTTAGTGAGTTTCAAAGTCTTTCCTACATCAGACTCTGTCGGGTCTGCAACAATAGCAATTCCTGACACTTTATGATGTTTTGTGGCAAATACTCGCAGTTTGGTTAGACCTTGACCATCAAAAGCCTCTTCAGGAATCGTAATTGCTGCAGTTGAAGACTGTGCGTATCGTGGCTCTATAACATCTATGGATACAAATTGTTTATCTTGAGGATTATAGTAAGACACCACAAGCGATCGATTGCCACTACCACTACAGCTTCCACTACCACTACCGTAACCGCTTTGAGAGTAAGGCGCATCCGCATGAGCCACAGGAGTAGCAAACGATGCAGACAAAATAGCATTATCAGCACCACGTGAATTCTGTGAAGAAAATCCACCGAACATCCCGAGGATTGCCCCAATAACACTTGCAGCTACATTTTTTCTAGTAACACCTAAAAATTTTGTGAAAGGCGAAGCAATTGAAGAAGCAAAGCCAGGTTCAATATATAATTTACCTAATGTCCAGTCACGGTACCACGAATCAAGAAGTAGATATTGCCTACCAACACCAACCTGGCGCTTGAAAGTTATATCTAAAAACTCACCGGGTTGCAGTGCCTGACTGTAATCAATCTCCCCTAAAAAACTCTCAGTAAGTTTCTTTGAGAGATCGACATCCTCTTTATATATGATGCATAAGTCTGAAAATGTTGACTGGGTAGCGATGTCAGTAAAATTAGAAAGTATATAACCCTTAAAGTCGGATTTTACAAAAAGTTTTTCATTTTTCTTTAAGATGACTTGCTTTACACCGACATGATCAAGGGCGCTGACTTCAGGTTCAATTTCTTTAATTTGCAACTTAACGACACCATCTTCAACAACAATTTTCTTTTGTAACGCATAAAAATCAGGCTTAACAATATTTTGTTCATACGCCTCCTTACCTTCTGCAATCGAATCAAAGCGACTACTAGGTTTGCCAAACATCACATCGTTATCCATTACGTACTTTTTCCCTGTCCAAACATACGCGAATGGTGTTGAAGAGCAACTCCCGCCGCCGGATGAGCCGCCGGAACCACAAGAGCTGCCTGAGCCGCAGGAACTACAAGAGCTGCCTGAGCTACACGAACAACTCGAGCCGCCGGATGAGCCGCCGGATGAGCCACCGGATGAGCCACCGGAACCAGAGCCTGCTGAGTTACAATTGCCATTACTACAACAAGCGTCGGCACAAAGTAAAAAAAATGGGATGCTGGAAAAAAATGTTGCTGTGGAAGTAGCAAGATCAGAAAATACAGCAGAAAAGAATAGAATTACTATACCTAATAGGTACTGTAATTTAACACTAGGCACTGTAATTTTATTGAAAGTTTGATAATGAGCATTCATAGTTAATTATGTAAATGACTAGTTAATGTATTATTTATTTCTTGCAATTATATCATGCTAAAAATTTTATTTCATACTAAAATACACAAAATTCATTCGTACCTATAGCAACAATTTTTTATTTTATAAACACATGATCTGAATGGCCTTAAAACGTGACTGTGCAAATCACGTTACAATTGTAATTTATAAATTGTTGCATTCGGTGCAGACGGGTACTCACCGACTAACCTAATTGGGCTCTCAGAAAACAACAATCTCCACGCCTTTCGTGACTGGGGCATTCCCTGTTTTGTAAGCGGGTGTACAAACTGATATATTGCAGCACCGTCTGTAACAGTATTTTTGGATTGACCCAATTCCTCAGGCGAATACCCATTGTATTCAACTATATACATTTCTGAACCGGGGAAAGCAGTTTTATAGCGACCGAAGGCATCCAGCAACGGCCCCTCCCCTTCATACAGAAGTTCATGGAAGACCATGCTCGCAACCAGCACTACTCGACCAGCAGGCAGTAATTTTTTCCAATGCTCTGGATATGCAACGTCGCCAATCAAATACATGAAATCTTCAATTAAACCTTCCTTAGGAACATGTGTATCAACTCCTACTCCAGTCAATCCCGTAACTTCACTAATTTTCTTCCCAATATGTCCAGACCCACAACCCAAATCAACGATAACTTCTGCGCTACTCTCGCTCACTAAAGCAACTAAATCTTTAGCTATATTTGTTGCATACGCTTCACTTGAGAGACTGAGTGCATCACCATCTCTCATAACTTGCTGACCAGATATCATAGTCCCAGATATTAAACCAACCTGTTGATGCACGATCGGAGCGTATGCTCTTGAAAAATGTAAAATATTCTGGAATGACACGGTTCGATAACCAGATCCTATCCTAAACTGGCCGTCTATATTTCTCTCAAGTACCACAGGCAGCATTGTTGATACAAATAATAACGTTGCTTCAAGCTCTTTTTTCTGCAAATTTAATGACTGACATATTTCAACAACTGTTGTTTGCTCACCAGTTCTTTCTAAATATGAAAACACACCCATAGTGTATAGAGCATGTGCTGCTTCAACCAAAGCCCAATTATTGATAATACTAGACCAGTTTTGCATATTCAATGTATTCCTCAACTTTTACTCGTGTGGGTGCGATAATCAACATCATGACGCGTCCTGAGGATAATAATTTTAAATCAAAGGGTATCATCCCCTCCTTTCGTTCTGCAGTGTACAAAACAGAGTTTAGTTTTTCTAATAAAACACTCGGTGATATGTTTTTCCACTCAGACCTTTCAATTTCTATAGCTGTATATGGAGGCATAGTGTCTCGCTCGTAACCTAAACGGGTTAAAATTTGAAATGGATATGAAGAAATCACCCTTCGGGGATTCACCTCTGTAAAAACCAAGTTCCCGTCTGCTTGCAACACTGCGTTAAAAGCCAGATGACCACTGAAACCACTCAAGACTAATCGTTCACAATAAATCCAAGCGTACTTTTCAAGTTTTTGTACCACGTCAGCATCCAACCAGTGCTCTGAATTGCACCCCATATAAGACATGCCGTTAGCTCGAATAATCTGATTATGCACGGATACAATAGAAATCACACCTTCAGGATTAATGTGGCACTGAATACTTGGCGAAGCAACTACGTCTGGTTGCCAGACCTCAACGATATACTTAGACCCCGCACTTGGCGTAACTGCAGCAGATGGCAATAGTAAGCTTGGAGTAAAAATAGCTCGCAAAATTTGCCACACATCTAATCGCTTAGAACCGATACCAGCAACACCATCATCTTGCTTTATTATAATTTCTTGCGCACCATGCAAGAGCAAAGTTATGGCAGCAAGCAAAATATCTATTGCTGTTGCACAATCTTCATATCCTTTCGCTATCGGCAAACCAAGACTCCTTGCTGTTTTGCGAAACAAGCTTTTATGCACTTGAGATTCATACTGGGCTGAGGCATATGGATATTTAATCTCTAATTTCTGTGCAAGACGCTCCTCCCAAAGCGTCGGCATAAACACATCTATTTCTGAATCAGAATTAAGGTGGCTACGCATTTCTATTATACAATCTTCATCTTCAAAGACAGAAAATGGACCAGATGGAATTTTTGATATAAAAAAGACTAGTGGTGCTGCTACTATTTTCTGTTCAGTGAGATATGCGAGCAATTCAGCGTCGGGTGGACTTGTGCGCACCATTATTGAATCACCAGGCTCAGCAAAATAAATTGCATTTTTATCAAATGCATACAAACAATCTGGCTGGTACGCATACGGAATGCTGAGATTGTGCACTAACAATCGAGACATATGTGCATCATACACTAAAAAACCGCCCGTGTAGCATCACGGGCGGCTCGACATCGGACTTGTCATTTTTTTGGTCGAAAAACAATCCTCCCCGACCATTTTCCGTAAGTCCATTTTCCAGCCAGCGAACCATCATTGCGAATTGCAATGTCTTCATACAAGGCTGTGTCGATGAAGATTTTCTTTCCCGACTTCTTCACACGTTTTGCCTTGTACGTGCTTTTCTTTCCACCGCATGGTGAAACGACCCTGTAGGCCATTTTTGTTCCATTGACTGTGAGTTCACCACAGCCGTTTCCCCAGTTGGTGGTGTAGGTACCATCAGGCAAATTGATTGAATCTGCCCTTGCGCCCGCTGCTGTCATCAGCAGCATCAGCAGCATTGCGAAAAAAACTCTCATTTGTGGTTCCTCTTCTGCTCTTCCACCCCCTTGATTGGGGGTGGAAATTAAATGTACTATAGCATAAAATAAATGCAAGCTTTTGGTGTAATATGCAAACACATCTGGCCCTTTTTTAGTACCATCTAATAATGTCAGTATCTATGGCTCAAAGTATTCAGGAAGAGCGGTGGCGGTGGCTCAAACCAATAATCAACAAAGAAATGAGGTTGGTCGACGTAGCAAAAGTCTGTCCGCACAGTGAACGTAGTGTGAAACGTTGGAAGCAAGCGTATATAAAGTTCGGCATGTCGGGGTTAATACCAAAAAGCACCCAACCTAAGACATCGCCAACCGAAACGTCTATCCGCATCAAGGAAGAAGTGATAATGTTGCGCAAACAAACTGGTCTCTGTGCTTTGAAGTTGCACTGGCGATTAAAGAAGCAGGTCTAGTAGTCCCTGAGAGAACCATTGGCAAAATATTGAAAGACGAAGGATTAGTGAAGAAATACCGGAAGAAGAAGATTAAGTATAAATACATAAAAGCCGAGAGATTACCGGGAGAACTCCTAGAGATGGACGTTAAATATGTACCTGGTGCGATTAAAGGCCTTAAGTACTATCAATACACAGTGATTGACACTGCTTCTAGGTGGAGACATCTAGAAGTGTTTGACGAACAAACCACCCATCACTCCATCAGAATGATGGAGATAGTTCTGAAGCGTTTCCCGTACCAAGTACATGGTCTAAAGACAGACAACCACAGTACTTTCACTAACTACTATCTGGGAACTAATAAACGCAGTGATGTTTCAGTGAAGACCATACATGCTTTAGATTTGTGGTGCCGCCAACACAACATCACTCACTACCTTATTGATCCCGGCAAACCAACTCAAAATGGAACCGTGGAGCGATCACATCGTGAAGATGGTGAGAAGTTTTATCAGAAAAATAAATTCCAAAGTGTTCAAGAACTTAAAACAAAAATTCGCGTCTGGAATAATTATTATAACGACTTAGAACACTGCTCCCTTGATGGACTGAGTCCTAATGAAGTATTATTGAAAGTGACAGATGTGGTTGCTTAAAACATTGGCGCAGGCTTGAGTATATTCAAGAAATCTACGTTAGTAGACTATGTATACTGAAGATTTTTCCTAATCCAATTCTAAAACAAAGCTTCTGTAAAAATGAAAACTGCATGATAGCCATCAGATGATGGTCGAACTCCCCCTTCTAAATCACCTGTTGTAGCCCTTCCGTAGTGACGGGTAGTCCGTTGTTTTTGTCTAAATTTAGGAAATATAAAACACTCGGTGTAAATTTAAAAACTGCCACAGCTTCACTCTCGTAGTCCGAAAGTTGAAATATAGGCCACGTTTGTTGATTTTCAACCAAACGCTTCTTGATAGTGGCAATCGCAATTTTTTCCTCTTCGGAGCCTTTCTCTAAAAGTGCTGTCTGACCCTGCGCCTGCACAGTCACGTACTCAGGACCAGAACCTAGCGCCAAAGAAGCTTTTGGATTAGCCAGTAAGTTTTTATATTTTTGTGTATCAACTGCAGTCAGAAAATAAAAATGTAGATTTTCATCTATTGAAAAATATACGATAGCGGAATGTGGCGCCCCTTCACTACTCACTGTTCCTAGCGAAGCTGTTATATTTGTTGTTTCTGACAAAAAGCGGAGCGTGACGTCTTTAAGATTTGTTTGTTCTGGTTCCATAAAAATTTAGTTACTTCTCAATACAATTAGTATACGCATTACATAATTTGATGCCACATCTAATAGTAACTACTGTACAAACACAACAACACCGAGACGTAATCTAGCGTGATACAATTACATTAATGGACGGTCAACTTAAAGCAATTGAGTGGGAAGCACTTGAACATAGTCATAGCCAAAAAGGCAGTGACTGGTTTTGGATTTTAGGCATACTTACTCTCTCCGGGACAGTCGCTTCGATTTTGCTTAAAAATATTCTTCTCGGAATAGTGATACTCATCGGAGGTTCCGTCATGGCAATACTTGCTACACGCGAAGCGAAGGTTGTAGCGTACGCTGTCACCCAACGTGGTCTGCGCGTTAATGACGTTCTATATCCATACACAACACTCGAATCATACTTCATAGAAGACGATGAGGTCACGGAAGCGCAACTTCTCATAAAGTCCAGTAAATTGTTTATGCCGCTCATCATTATGCCGCTCCCCAGTGAACATATAGACGATATTGAAGACATCATTTCTGAACGCCTCCCTGAAGAACATCTGGAAGAACCATTTGCAAACAAACTACTGGAATTTTTTGGTTTTTGATGTATGATTTTGGTCATTCACCTAGTCAAGAAGTGACTATTGATGTCTGCTCTCGTAGTTTAATGGATAAAATATCGGTTTGCGGTACCGGTGCTCCAGGTTCGACTCCTGGCGAGAGCACAGATTCAATCTCTGAAACTCAAACGTTATTCTGTAACGGTAATTTTTCCAGTTTTATTCGCGCGGATGTGGTCATGGAATTTCCACTCCCCTACCTTATCGTATTTAAATTTCCAATCCTCTCCCGGGGCAATGGGCCTTAACGGGTCAAACTCAGGATAAATACCATGCGTTGGGTGCAAATCAGAAGCTGGCCAATGGAACTCATTGCTTTCATTTTTCCAAAGAATAATCTCCCCTTTCTTAATTACAACCTCTCGAGGTTCATACCCACTATCAGTACGCACGATAGTTATCGTTGGCTCACCTAATTCAATAACTTTTCCTACTTCACTCTGTGGTGTGAGAAATAATACATACACCACAAGGGCACACACAACAACACTTCCGCTGATAATTATTTTTTTCATAGACTACGCTGTTTTTTTCTTCTACCTAATAAGAAAGTTACGACACTGCCAAGAACAAAAGCCACACTTGCTGCAGCATAGGGATTTACGTGTGCGTTTTGATTTGGCTCAGGCAGTACCTCCATAGTAAAGGAGGACTCCACTACAACATCGGCATCTTTTTGAAAGCGTGCCAAAATTTCATAGGTACCTTCCTCGGGGAATGCGTACGTGAAGCCAGTTGCGCCAAAAAAAGATTTTCCTATTCCTCCTGAGAAAAAGAGCTCTCTATCCCGGGAAATGCGCACCCAAACATCAGTATATATATCTTCAATTTCAGGATTTTCTTGAATGTACGTATTAAAATCAAATCTAATCTGCTCAAACGCAATCGGGAGAATCTGATACCCAATGTCAATAAAATAACCGTCTTTTGTTTCCTCATGAGAAACTCCACCCCCGTGGGCATTCACAAAAAGTGAGTTTGTGCCGAACAGGAAAGAAATAAAGATTATTATACAAAGTGACTTCATGTGCATATAGTAGCATGCGGAAAATTACGTCATTACCTACACTGTCTCTCCCACTCCGCAGGGAGAGAGGAGCAGAGTTCTTCAAAAGGTTCGGAGCCTTCATGAAAATTAAACGAAGCTACTTGTGCGAGATACAGGTAGCATTCATCCTGAATTTCTTTTGACGCGCCACGTGAACACATGTCGATAGCCTCTGGAATGAGCGTTTGATCTTCTTCTGGAAAAGCATTTGCACCACGAGCTAAACACATTCCTTGATACGCACTAGGCAGACTATTACAAAATGAAGACATCTTTTCAGGTTGGCCAAGATGATGACGCCCATTAATAGTAAACGCAGTGATAAAACACTTCTCCTGGTCAGACTCTTCTGTAAGCGCAAGACAGTAGTTGAGCACCCCTTCACGATCAAACAACTCACCGTAAAAGAATGGCCATGCTTCCCTCCAGCAGGTTCCGTATTCCAATTCATTTGAACTATTTTCTTCACAAAACTGAACAATGTTGTCACGCGTTGGGGCGAGCGGGAGCTGGTCAATCAAAGCGTAATCCTCAGGTTCTAGTGGCTGGAAAAGCTGCATATAAACACCTTCGTAACAAACTTGCCTATAGTCTCTATCATCATCCTTCAAAGCCACCCTTTCACAACCGTCTAGCGAAATAGGGATATCCGCTTCCGTCATATGCACAAACACATGTCCGATACCATGGTAACAAATTGCTTTGATAAGCTCTGTCGGATTCCATCCTTCCCTCTCTTCACAGGCAATTTTTAAATCCCTTAGCGCAAACTCGAATGCCTCAGGAGAGAGCTTCCCATCATTAAAGCGAGTCACAATTGCACCATGAGCAAATCCATTCGAACATAACCCATCGGTTGGCCCTTTTGCTATGACATCAAGCCAATTATCAGGATTTAGTGATACTTCATACGCACCCAAATCGTGAGCTACTACATGACAAAATAAATATTCAGGGTCATACTTCCGAATCAGACGTATGACATTAAATATTTGAGGAGATTCTAATTCGACAACAAGTTTTGGAACTTCCTTTTCGTAACATACAGGTCGGTACGAGGCATCTTTACACACCTCAACAATGCGTTCTGCATATGCATCGAGTGAATGCTCGTCTTTTTTATCTTCAAAAAAAAGACCAAGATACTGAGTAAGCAGCAAGAAAGCTCCAATACATACAATAAGAATGAAGCCTCCTAGTATAAAAGTATTTTTGTATTTTTTGTAACTAAAAAAATTTATTGATTTTGCACTAAAGCCCTTGTTTTGGCGAAAAAACTTCACAAGAGTATATTATCAATTATTCTTCCAAAGAGGAACCGTGTGTCTTTTAAGAGCAGTTCAATTGCTACAGACTAATGTAACCCTTCTCAATACAAGACTCAGTAAAGCTCTCACTAAGGCTTTGATTACACAGAGCAGTCACTCTTGTTTTTGGATACAGCTTAGTAAGTCTCCCAAATACTTCTTCGTAACACCCTCTCTGTATATACCCGCCAACAAGCTCATGACTGCAAATTTCAACCGCCTTCTTTTGCTCATCCCCTGGATTCCCATGTTCAACGACCCCAGCAACCAAGCCTTGGACACAAGAAGGCAGATATCTATCTTCGATTTCAAAACAGTCTGAAAGATATTCAATATGGGCAGTGGCAGAATTTCTTGACTGCAAAAAATTTCCTACAGCTAGTTGCAATAACCTCTGATCATACCCCTCGTCTGAAATCTGTGACACTATTGCCACTGCATTTTTAACACTGTATTGAGAAGCAAAATCTAGTTTTTGGCCCACCTCATAGTAACAAGGCCACTTATATTCTGTATGTTGATTTACACAAATCCAAAAGGGATCCTGATAATTATAAGAAAGCCCATACTCACCAGTCTCCATCCATGAGACCAATACATTAAAGACTCCCTCATAACACTCGGATATTTCACTCTCCTCTGCCTGAAGCTCCCCACAAAGTTGTAGCGGCACGTTAATAATTTTTTCATAATCTCCCCATATCGTAATATCCCCTTCATCCACTTCCGCAAGAGCAAATCCGTGCCCACTTCCATGGAAACATGTTATTCGAATTAACGGCATCATTCCAGAAAGCCGCTTATCCATGTAGTCACAGACCTCGCGCACATACTGTGGTGAGGGATTATCCTGTATTAAATGCTCAATAAAACCATGATAAAAGCCGTACCCACAGACTTGTGACCCCTCAGGGAAACTAAGTTTATCTAAGTCATGGTGGATTAAGAATGAATCGAAGAATGCAAAGTCACCAATCCTGTGTGCATGTAGGTGACAACCTGTTTCAGCAAAATATACTTTATTTTCATACAAGTAATCAAAGGCCACAAACGCCGCCGCCACTCCCCCTGCGTTATGGTATTCATGAAGCACCTGATACCAACAATCAAGAATTGCATCTGATCTTTTAGGATATGATTCACAATTACTAAACGCTTCGGAAAGAGGGACGCTTTTCTGTTGCGAAATAAAAATAGCTACAGCCACGGATACAATTATAGCCGCACATACTACGAGAATTAAAATGAATTTTTTACTCAACATATACTAGTCGGCGACCTCAATTGTTCCCTGAAAGTAGGAGCGCAAATGATCATGATAATTCCATTCTCCTTTTCTTTCGAACTTAAAGCTCCACACTTCATCTGACGCAACAGGCTCCTTTGAATCAAAAGCAGAATAAATACTATGCGTTGGGTGTAAATTTGAAGCTGGCCAATGTGACGTGCCGCGATCTGTAGAGAACGTCACCACCGTTCCTGGCTTTATGACAATATTTTTTGGACGATACCCGTCATCAGACAAAAGTATCTCTACTTCTTTCTGACCTCGCATATCGTGAAATTCAAAATCAGACTTCTGTTGACTGTTGTTATACAATGCAAATATTCCAACAATCATTACCACGACACATAAAAATCCAAAACCAATATAAAGTTTGCTACTCCCTTTTATTTTCATAAAAATAGTATACAGGAATTAAAAAGGGTCTTTACATTAAATAAAATTTTTACTATTTAAACAACGTATAAGTTCCTCGTCTGCATACCCCGCACACATTTGTTCCCAAGTATCTTGAAAGCGCGAATCCCAAGATGTAAGCCACGTTGCACCCTCTACACAAAGCAGCTCTGCTTCTGCATCAGGCATCTTACTACAGGCTTCACGCATCTTAACAAAGTTAAAAGAGAATACTGAATTAGAAGTATGTCCCGCACCGCGGAAACACGCCTGCTTATCAGCAAGTACCTCTATTTCAGCACAACGCTTTCCTATAAAATTAAAATCATCATTCATAATTCCAGCCCACCACGTAGTTTGTTCAAAATAACACGCCTCTGTATACCTGTCTGAAACAGCATTGCAAGGAAAGTGCCAATCATCTTTTGGTGCACGCAACGAACCGTCCCCCATTGTATTTTGATTATACTCCATAAAAACTCCACTACTACAGCCGCCAATTGGCTTCTGCCAGTTCAACTCAGAACAAATTGCAAGTGCATCATCCAGATGTTCAGTACCGATCTCAACCATAACACCGTGCCCAATACCATGCGGACAGCCGAGACCTTTTTCACCATAAGCTTCGATGCATGCAACATCAAGTTCTTTTACGATCCCTGTTCCATTGGCGACCATCGCCCAGCCAAAGAAGCTATGGAAACAACCAAATCCAAAATTACTATCACACACAGATACGCCCTCAATGCCTACAACTTTATAAAGCGCTTCCCCAAACACATGCGCATGGGTATGTTGTATTTGATACGGCTGTTCCAAGTACATCGCAACAAAGTCAGCATACGCAGCAGGCCCTCCTCTTTTAAGAATTTGTTGCTTCCAATAGACAACCTCTTCTGCTGAACTCAATTGAGTCACCACATCTGAGGTGAGAACTTCAGTCTTTCTTTCAAGAAAAAAAACAAAGGAGATCAAAAGTATCACCACTACGCCAAACAAGATTAATGTTGTTTTTTTTGTAAAAAAATTGTCCATCTATAACACTTTACCGCATTGGAGTAATACTTCCGATACAGTCTGACCTAAAATCACCTACAAGACCCTCACAAACCAAAAGGGCGTCGGCCACACCGGAACCATCTCCTCGCACCAACCAAGATGCTCCTTCGTGACAAAGCGCATTTGAAACATCATCATACATAGCCTCATTACATTTCTGATGAATTTTTGTTGGCTCTAAATCCACATCAGCTGCGAGGTAATTTCCGATACCCCGCACACATGCATCATAAAATTGGAAATCACCCTTAAGCCCATCACAAAGCTCAGCAACTCTACTGTAGTCACGTGAATAAATACTCAACCACCATTGCACTTGATCAAAATAGCATGCTTGTTTATGTTTTTGAGACACAGTCGAACATGGTTCGTAAGGGTCGCTCTCCAAAGGTCGCACATAATAACCACCAGATCCGACTGACTCCATAGTGTGAAAATTATATTCCATAAAGACGCCACTTGAACAACCCCCGATTGGTTGCCAAGAAATCTCCTCACATAAGACAAGTGCATCTTTTAGTTTTTCATATCCAGTATAGACAAGAAGTCCGTGACCAATCCCATGCTGACAAGGTAAATTTTCTCCAGCATATGCACTTGCACAAGCTTCATCAAAAAGCGAGAGTGCCTGAATACCTTCAGTATAAATAGCACTCCCAAAAAAACTATGATAGCAGCCAAATTCAAATGAACTGTCACAATGCGCAACCCCGTCTATACCTGAAACAGTATAAAGCGCCTCCCCAAACACATGTGCCTGTGTATGTGTGTCAGCAATATCGTTTGCAGGAGTAGACTCTAAAAAAAGCCTATACGCTTCTGCCCCTCCCTTTTCTTCGATGGTTTCTTTCCAAAAATCTCTTAATGTACCCAGCTCACTTCCCGAAACTCGGTCATCTGAAATTGCTTCAGGCTGACTTTTTAAAAAAGAGATTGTTGATAAAAAAAATAGACAGATAATTCCAAGTAATACAATGCCATGACCGCTGACTGTTGTCATACTGGTGAATTAAATGACTAGTTTAGCTCTACACATTTCTACATACTGGTTTGGCACAGCTTCACAAATTTCTTTTTTTATCGCTTCGTTTCTTTCATAATACGCTACATTTTGAAATATATGTTCAAAACACACCTCCTCCCGAGTTGCGTTTGGCATTAGGGAACAAAATCTAATTGATACATCGTACTCATTTTCTCCACCCCAATAAAGGGAGTTTTGTGATTCAAAAATACACGAACGCACACCATCTTCAACTGCCGCAAGCTCACACCACTCAACTACTTGAGAAAGTTGTTCATTTTTCATTTGTCCAACATTTCGTATGTCACGCGACTGCGCAAGCACTACAAACTCCTTACCTAAACCTCCGTAACACACAAGTCTATATTTTTCTTCTTTGATGTCATCACAATAGCTAAAGGCTTTTGAAAAAATTTCAGGAGTTGGGTTTCCATTTTGAGCTCCGGCTGCATCGAAAATATAGGGAGTTATGTAAACATAGCAAAAGTACTTTGCTTCATCTGGCATATAATCACTTTGGCATATTTTTAGCGGATCATCCAAATCAAGAAATTTTTCTTTCTGGGGTAGCCAAGCGTCTGGGTCATGTACCCCATCATGCATCTCCATAACCATCCCTCCTACACATTGATGAAACTCATTGTTGCCATATTTTTCTGTACCGACCCTACTACAAAGTTCAATTGCGCTTGGAATATCATATCCAGTATATGCAAGCACACCATGTCCAAAACCATGGAAACACATAGTGTATGCGCCTGGACCTCCAGGAGCTCTCTGACAGACCTCGTTCACCTCATCAAACACCCCAAGCCCATCTTGTAATAATGCCCCAATAACAATAGTGTGTGAACATGCATTTCTAAAATCTGCTGTACAATATTTCATCCCTTCGATACCTTCCTGTTTGAACATTTCATCACCAATAATGTGCCCAAGTAAATGTAGGTCTGTGTTTGAAGGCAATGGCGCCCGCTTTAAAATTTCAAATGCATATGCCCCACCTTCCTTTTGAGAAAGAGTGACGAAGTACGATGAAATGTCACCAAAATTTGGTTGCACTTCCTGGATTGCCATGATGTCACGTTCGTAAGCATTTTCATTACCAATATTCTTATTCAACTCCACCGAGCTTATCGGAATTTCAATCACACCCAGATTAAAAAGAGATGCCAAAAAACCAACGACAACAAGTAGACTTGTGAGGACGTATATGCACTTTTTAAGCTGTTCGTTCGTGAGCTGTTTCACAATCACTCTAAGTATAGCAAAAAACGGCCTGTGGCCGTTTTTTCAATGTGTAAACTTTGTTTATTTTGTGCGCTGTATAGCTGCAACAAGTCGAGACTTCTTTCGTGATGCAGTGTTACCTTTAATAACGCCTCGTTTCGCAGCCTTGTCGATAGCCTTGTATGCTTCTGGAAGCATAGCTTCAGCTTCTTTGGTTGAGCCAGCTATTATCAATTTACGCATTTTTTTAACCGCCTCGTTCATAACAGACTTACGTCGCATATTGAACACTCGCTTATGTAGCGATGCGCGGTGTGCTTTTTCTGCTCCTTTTGTGATTGGCATAATGTGGCCGAAACTATACATGAGAGCCCCACAAAAAGCAAGCATCGTATCTCTCTATGTTTCTTGAATTCGCGGCAAGACTCGCAAAAGTGCGGAATCTTCCCCATCGGTGCCTGGACAGCTAATGTAATACGTTGTGTCTGCGTTTGGCGATACATCTTCAGAGCCAGTGTTAGGTGTATCTATCGCAGAGTTGCCAGTTGAACCTTGATAACCCACAGGACCAGCACTCGCAAGATTTCCAATCAATTCACAATTAGCCAGACCATTAGTATTCCATGTAACAGTGGCTGTTTCTCCAGCGCGAATAATAAACGGACTCACATCAATTTCGGGATTACTCCCACATTCGTGAATGTATTCATCGAAGTGGGTGCTACTACACCCACTTGCCGGCATTGCAAACCCTCCACCTGGACCACGTGGTGACAATTCGGAAAGTCCCAATTCAACTGAATTAATATCCTGAACAACGTGTGACTGAACATCACCTCCACCAAACAAGCCCATCACGAGCATTATTGCAGGAGTAAAGATTTGTAATAAAATTTCCATATACACTATTATTCCATAGATACTGACTCCTATTTTTTACCGGTGTGTACTACTCCGATTTTACTAAATCAATATTTCTTTGAATGATTGTGCGAAACTCAGAAAGTCCTTGACCCCACGCCTCTGGATTATTGCCAGGGTATGAATTGCCCCAGTCTGCCTCAGTGAGATTTGCAGCAGATTTTTTTGCTTCAGTTAGATAGACAAGCGCATCGGATTGATAACCTGTGTTTAGAAGAGACAGACCATACATATTGAGTAGCCATGCATTCCCCGGTCGATGTTGAAGTCCTACTTCGAGAACTGGCTTCATTTCTTCGTACTTCCCTTGAGAAAAGTAAATCCATGCCAAATCTACACGAGACCATGGCGCCACAGGCATTATGTCTATAAATGTAGTAAATGCATCCTCACCTTTTTCCCAATCTGAGAGGTTGTTAGTTTGACGCGCTTTATAGCCATAGGTGAGGCCGATCATATAAAATACATTCGGAAGTTCATATCCGTAGTATTCAAGCTGTATATCAAATTTTTTGAGTGCTTCATCAAACTTCCCTTCTATAAAATCAATGCGGCCAAGCTGGTACCATAACTCTAAATTGCTTTTTGGATCCTGCGCGATTGCCGCTTCAAAGTATTTTCTCGCCATCACTAGATCATAAGGCCCCCCTGGGTCGTCATCGTGATTAAAATAATATTGCCCAATAACAAAATTTATATCAGACTGGAGAGCCTCTGGAACTACTAATTGATCATTTTTTGATACGTCTTCAGTGTGTGTACATAGATATATACCCACCACTGCAAACGACGTCCCGACTATACAAATGAAGAGGGCTAGATAAATTTTATGCATGATTACAAAAAAGTATACCAAAGAATTATCTGAAATCTTCATTTATAGTATAGTAGTTACATGATACGAATGATTACAGGTACAGTCGCCGACATACACGAACCTTCAGTAGTGATTGATGTCCACGGGGTTGGATATCACATATTTACACCGTCAGCTACAAGTTACTCACTTGACACTGAAGTAAAACTTTTTACTCATCTTGCAGTGAGAGAAACAGCACTTGATTTATATGGCTTCACTACTCGCGATGAGTTGGGGCTTTTTGAACTACTCTTAGGGCTTCCTAAAATTGGACCCAAGTCAGCTATACAAATAATGTCACAAGCTGATGAGGAATTACTCAAAACAGCGATTAGAAACGAGGATTCTGCCTACCTCTCTAAAATGTCAGGCATCGGAAAAAAGACAGCCGAGAAAATCGTACTTGGCCTTAAAGACAAATTCGAAGACTATACTGGGGCACACAAGACTGGAAATGCTGAAATTGATGGCAAAAATAATCTGCAGACCAGTGACGCTATCGACGCCCTTATTTCACTTGGATACCCACAAAGCGATGCACGAAAAGTTGTACACCAACTTATTTCTGAGAAACCAGAAATAAACCACGTTAACGATGTCGTAAAAGAAGCACTCAGAATTCTGGGGTCGTAACCACAACAAGCAAAACACGCTGGAAAGCAAAGCTTTCCAGCGTGTTTGACTATGCGGTATAATGAATCCATTATGAATACATTACTGTATTGGACTAAACAACTCTTACCCACCTCACTTATAAATCGTGTCCGTCCTCCTTATCATTATGCGCTCTCCTATCTTGGAAGTGTTTTGTATAAGAATCCCTCAAAGGAACTGATGGTGATAGCGGTGACAGGCACCAAAGGTAAGTCAACCGTCACAGAACTCATAACAGCTATTCTTGAGGCCGATGGGAAGAAAGTCGCTTCACTTTCTACTATCCAGTTTAGAATTGGTGACGACGTTCGGCGCAATCTATTTAAAATGACTCTACCGGGCCGCTTCTTCACTCAGAAATTTCTACGCGAAGCGGTTACTGCTGGATGTACGCATGCTGTCGTAGAAATGACTTCGGAGGGTGCCCGCCAGTTTCGCCACAAGTTCATCGAAATGGATGCACTAGTTTTTACCAACCTTAGTCCAGAACATATTGAATCACACGGCTCGTTTGAAAAATACAAACAAGCTAAATTAGAAATTGCAAAACAACTAGAAATTTCAGCAAAACAACCGCGCTATATAGTTGCAAACATCGATGATGAACATGGAACGGACTTCCTAAAAATCAAAGTTGAAGAGAAACTCCCCTACAGCCTTTCAGATTTAAAACTTCATACTCTTCACAAAGATGGTATTGGACTCATCTTCGCCGACGGTGATGAGGAAGTAACTATACGAGTCCCCTTGGTTGGACTATTTAATATATACAATACGCTCGCAGCCATCACACTTACTCGTGCACTCGACGTCTCTCTTTCAACTATCCAAACAATACTTCGTGATCTCCCCCCAGTGAAAGGACGTGTCGAACATTTCTTCAGTCCTAAAGATGCAAAAAAACAAATCACAATAATCGTCGACTACGCGCACACGCCAGATTCTCTTGAAAAGCTCTACCAAGCATTTAAAGACATCAGAAAAATTGGGATTCTTGGGAACACTGGTGGTGGACGTGACACTTGGAAACGACCAGAGATGGCGGCAATTGCTGAAAAATATTGCGAACAAATCATTCTCACCAATGAAGACCCCTACGATGAAAATCCTCGAAACATTGTCGAAGACATGGCAAAAGGAATCCTAGACAAATCAAAGCTCGATATCATTATGGACAGAAGACTCGCAATTCAAACAGCAATTGAAAACGCTGAAAATGGCATGTACATAATCATTTCAGGAAAAGGAACCGACCCCTACATCATGGGACCTAATAACTCCCGGGAGGTGTGGAGTGACGCGGAGGTAGTTGAAGAGGAGCTTGCTAAGCTAAAATAAACAGGACTTTAAGAATAATTATGTTTATCCTCGAAACAAAACCACGCCTGCGGTCACTGAGACATTGAGGGATTCCTTCATTCCTTGCATTGGGATTTCTACTATTTTGTCGGCTGCATTTATAATTTCTCTTTGTACACCTTCAACTTCAGCACCGAATATATAGGCGACCTTTTCTGGAACCTTAAAGTCATAAAATGACGACGCTCGAGCATCTTGCTCTATAGCAACAACTACAAAACCTTTCTGTTTCAGCTTTAAAATAAGAGATATGGCTTCTTCAGTAGACTTGCGTTCTGAAGTGCCAACATGCTCCCACGCCACACTCTCACTCGCACCGAGCGAAGTCTTGGATATTTCTGTTTGTATTCTGCCAAATCTGTCGACAGGAGTAGGAGTAGGTCCGATCAAGTACACTTTCGAAACACCCGCACCATCTGCAGTACGAAAAATCGAACCAACGTTATGGGCACTGCGGACGTTGTCTATAATGACTACTTTTTCTTGCATTACGACACTATAGTGCGCACGACTCCTAGACGCAAGTGCTAGTAGGACATGCTAAAATTTGAAGATGCTCAATCTCTTCCCTATTCAATTTCTTGCACTCTTTGCATATCTCATTTTGCGCATTTTTGTCGCATGCATACTTATATTCCTAGGGGCACAACATGTACGTTATCGAAACGAATTAAAACATATATTGCAACTCTCGTGGTTCCCATTTGGCACACTTGTAACTACAATTTTTGTAGTTACAGAAATTACACTAGGTCTCCTTATTTTTGTCGGAGCATTCACTCAAATAGCGATGCTTTTGGTGGGAACAATGTCACTCAAAATGATTTTTTTAAGAACTTATTTCCACCATCACTCAATCCCTTCAAAAATTTTCTATACTTTACTTTTCGCATGCTCTCTATCACTTTTCATAACAGGAGCAGGTGTACTCGCGCTTGATTTGCCGATTTAAATTATGTCCGAAAAACCTCCACAACCAAAAGTAACAATTGAAACTGGGCATCGATATGTTCTCAAAGATGAGATAAATTCAGTGGAGCTAGAAAAAGAATTTTTGATAGCAGATCGAATTACTGCCGCCCTTGCGGAAAAGGGATACGTGAGCACAAAACTTATCCTTCTTGACGACACCATACCAAAAGCAAACTCTGAAGCCTCAGCCTTAAATAGTGACCGCTGGAATCGATTTATTGGACGCTATTATAGTTATATAGAGAATGCAAAACCAGAAGATTGTAAAATTGTGAGTGAAAATGACTTCATACCAAGAGGAAGACAGATTGTAGAAGAAGTCCGAAAGATGCTACGAGAAAATCCTAAAGGTTCACCATTTCCCCGTCTCTCAGGCAAAGACGACCAACGAATCAAAGTGGGCACAAAAAAGGGACTTAACTTTCCTTTAATCCAAAGTTTCGTTACCACCTCAAATATTGTTGTAGAGATGCCAAGTTGCCCCGTGCTCGATATGGCCGTATATGAAGAAAAGTTAAAGGAAGCGGAAATAACAATAACTGTTTTGCCAGAAAGATTTAAAGAGCAGCAAGCTGAAGTCCGTGCACTTTTTCAAATAGTTAATGACCAGGAGCCAAACATCATTGTTGTTTATTTTAATCCTGATTCCCACACAATAGAGAGTATCGAAGCGTGGAATGATAAAATCAAGACTGCTGCTCAAGATCTGTTAGAAGCTCTCGCGCATACACAGTAAAACCCAGTGTCCGCCCACCAGGGCTCGAACCTGGGACCATCAGCTTAAAAGGCTGCTGCTCTACCAACTGAGCTATGGGCGGATACTGGGTTTTACTCTTCTCTAAGTGTCGGAAACTATAACATAATGTGAAATAAAATCGAGTATTTTTGCTATAGTTTCATCTATGCACATATTCCCACCAAACATCATATGCAGGACCTCAACGAGAAGTGACGGCAACATGGGATTTCGATTCGGAGCAATTGACGCTGTGATTGAAAATCGTACGCAATTCTTAGCAAAAAATAATCTTTCCTACATTGATTACATCCCCATGCAAAGTGACCACGGCGACATTATCAAAATTGTAGATAGAAATGCGCTCACAAAAGAAGTATCCTCGCAGGAAGAAGCTGCAAAAGCAGACGTGCTTATAACACAAGACAAAAATCTTGCATTACTTCTTACGACAGCAGATTGCCAACCTGTTTCATTCTATGACCCAGAAACAAAAACAATAGCTCTTGCACACATCAGTCGCCACACTCTTGCGCAAAACCTCGCAAAAAAAACTGTTAATTTTTTGTGCGAAGATTTGCATGCACATCCTGCAGATTTACTCATCCACATAGGACCTCATATCAAAAAAGAATCCTACGAATTCCCTCTTCCCCTCAAAGAAGTCTCGCCACATCTAGAACCTTTTATTGAAGAAAAGGATGGATATGCATATATTGATACCGTTGAGGCGTGTTTGTGGCAACTAACTTGCGCGGGAGTTTCCAAAGAAAACATCGATATTTCAGATGTTGATACCGCTACTTCAAAAAACCACTTCTCATATTATGTCGCAACTCGTGATGCATTACCTGACGGGAGGCTTGCAACAGTACTTGCAATGTCTGATTAATTTGAAGAGTTTTATGGTCTATGCAAAAACATGCCACTTTTATGGCATGTTGTATCTTTATGTATTACGTGTTCCAGATTTTTTTGGTAATTCTCCATCCATACTTTGCAACAAACAAAAGTAGAAAGAAGTAGACAATAAGTTGTAACCCAAGGAAAACAAAGCTTACGAGCCCAACCGTCATTTCCTGCAACACCTCATTTATATCTCGCACACTTTGTTTAATCGCATACTTCCATGAGTCCTTAAGTGACTCTGTATCAACAAAAACTTGTTCATACACGCTCACGGAAAAGTACGTGTATTCAAGTCGGTCAAGTTGCTGCGCTTTTGCACGACTGAGGTGCTCAAGTTGTGCAATGATGTTTATCCGTTCTTGGGTGAGCCGTTCAATAATGTTGACCTTATTGTTAATAATAGTAGTAAGAGTTTCAACATCTTGTGTTCTTGTAGCAAGAGCAGCAATTTCGTCGTACGAAGAAACAGCTTGTGTAAGTGTCTCATCGATTGAGGTAAGTTTGTTTTTAAGGATATCTTCTTGACTAGTAAAGTCTTCTACAAGTTGTTTGATAGTCTGTGAATTTACAGAAAAATCTTTTGGTTGTAATTTCTCTATCACCGACAACACATCCTCGACCTGCTTAGTTTCAACTTTAAATGTAACGTAACAGCCACGATCATACTCATTTGCTACCTCAAAAATAACGTGGGTTTCTGATTTTAAATTGGCAAGACTATCGCACGCTCCTTGAATATCGCGCGTTTCAATACTTGCAGTGTATGAGGTAATTTCATATGCTTCCGCGTCATTACCTCTTGTATACCCACCATCAGCTGGAGGCTGCGGCGCAATGTTACGCATCGAAAGAGCAACGGACTCAATTTTTGTAGAGCCATAGGATCTATCTTCAGCTCCATAGTACTGTGCTATTCCAGGCTCAACCATCATTCCATTTGAAGAACTGCCTCCAAGATATTTCTCAGAAGCAATATTTGGCATCATCGGACTCAATATCTTTGACACTACGAGAAGTAACAACACTCCAACAAAAGCAACTACTGCAAATTTAAACATTTGAGCTGGACTCGCTTTTTGAATCTGTTTTAAAAATTTCATGTGTATATATTATTATTCTAACTACTTTACAAAAATGGTCACCATGACTCCTACAGTTACCAAACACGCGCCGAGTATATTTCCAAGTGACGGCTTCTCCGCCAAAAAGACAATGGCGAGAATGACGGTGAGCGCGATACTGAGTTTGTCGATAGGGACTACACGCGACACTTCCCCTAGTTGGAGTGCTTTATAGTAAAACATCCACGAGAGACCAGTCGCAAACGCTGAGAGAATAATGAACGTGTATGAGAATTTCGAAATCTTAAACATCTCCGCCGCATTTCCCTGTATCAAGACCACGCCCCATGCAAAGAAGACAATGATGACCGTTCGAAGGGCAACCGCTAGGTTACTATCGACTCCCTTGATTCCTATCTTCCCAAAGATTGCGACCAGTGAGGCAAAGAATGCCGACAATACCGCATATATAGCCCAATTCATACGCAAACACTTAAATAATAATATCTGTATTTTATCATGTTCTATACGTCCGTATCTGGATACGAAATGCCTACAGTGCCCAACCCTCCCCCCAATGTCTGCAAGGCAGTAAATACATTTGCGCGAAAACGCATAGTGGGGTACTTTTGAATTTGGAACAAACGGAAAGGAAAAAGCTTATGCAAAATACCTTACCGACGTACGGACCGCCACAACTCAATGAAAATGAATTGCGGAGCAGACTGCTCGAGTGGTATCCAGGTCATAACGGCAGTCGTATACTTCTCGCCAATCTTGTTGAAGAGTATGTGCGATTGTGGCGACTTGTCCTGAGCTACCCACATCGGCGAGTGGTTGCACCCGGGCCAATCCTTGCGGTACAAAGAGCGCACAGCTACAACAGAGAAGGCTACTTCAGTGACTGCATGGCGTACTTTAACAGGTTCATGCCACCGAAAGTGTTCGCCTGGGGAGGTGTGCATGATTACACTGGTGTGCATGACACCGTTTCAGTCTATAAAGATCTCTTTGAAAAGAATCCGCCGGAAGCCTGGGCAGACATGACCGACATCTACGGAATCAAGAGAAGTCATTTAACGATAGTGTAGGCAAGGGGTCGCACACTTTGACGCACGGCCGCCAGACAAGAGATTCCCTTTTGGAATTTCAAGTCTGGTGGGCTTTTTTGTTGGTTTTGTAAAATAGAAGTACTGAACAAACTAAAAGGCCCGCAGCAAAGCTGCGGGCCTTTTAGTTTCTCCTACTTCACCTCTGCATCATGATGATGCTCGTGTCCGTGATTGTGTTTATGTTCACACTTGCACACTGAACCTTTTTCAGTAACTCGCTTAAAGAGCCAAACACCCACCAAGATGAGGTCAACTAAAATCACGAGACTGATAAGACCACCCAAAACACTAAACTCGTTCATCATTCCCCCGTATTCATATCCATTTCGCATAGAAAGTTTTTGTAACGATTAAACTGCGTGTAGTAGTCAGCACGACTACACTCACACGTCGCCCTCCTATTTTATTCTTTTTCTCTCAGTATACAAATACAACCCCTCCACCTTCTCTCGTGCCCATGGCGTTTTTCGTAAAAACGTAAGACTCGACTTCACACTTGGTTTTTCTTGAAAGCACTTAATCCGAATCTTCTGTCCGAGCTCCTCCCACCCATAGGCTTCAACCAGAGCCTCAACTTGAGCTTTGAGTGTCACACCGTGTAATGGATTTTTTGGTTGGATTGTCATATATAGGTACACATGTAGCGAGCTTTCATACGCAACACTTATTGAGCCCTACAGTATCACAAATACGAACAAAAGCATGTGCTTGAAAAACTGGGGCTACGACTTCACCAACTCTGCGCAGTATGGGTAGTTGTCGGCAATAATACGCTTCCATGCGTCGGTTTCATTCCCTTTTTTCACGATGTCTGTCACGTGATATACAAGCAATATTTCTGCATTCTGTGTGTGTTTGTTGATAAGCGCAATTGCCCTGCACCCAGACGCGCGCGGTGAGAGTCCTGTGCCCGCAACAGCAAAATCAAGTTCGCAAAGACGCAGCTGTTCGAACTCTACAACGACCATTAGTTTATTTCCTTGCATTGATTCCTCAGCATTTGCACAGAGTGCACGAAGTGCAGTTGCAGTAAGTTTCCACCGCAACTCACTGTGCTGTTTTACAAAATTTTGTATATAGTGCTTTGCCGTAAATTCCGCAAAGGTAACTGCGTATTTAGTAGACACGATCGGGTTCTTCTTGAGTTATTAATTCATACGGAATAATGTCTCCCTTGAACGCATACTTGTACGGTTCTTGTCCGTGGGTAAACCGGACGATTTCTTGTGTGTTTGCATCCTGCCATTTTTCCCAGACTGCTTTAATATGTTCAAGTTCTGCTGGAGACAGTTGGTCGAGTGTTTCTTTTTCAGAAGCACGTGTCTCTTCTATCTCATACATATGATAGTCATCACGAAGTATTTGTTTGATGTTGAGTTCACCGCTTTGCTCCATCTCTTCTACCAACCGGAAATACGTATCAGGCACCGGACCAAAATCTATCTTCCGATACGTCATCCCGCTCATGCTCTCAAGGTTTTTGTAGTACCAAGAAAAATCAGCTAAGTAGAGAAGCTTCGCGAGCTTAGTTTTCTTCAACACCTTCCCCGCAGCCTTCGCTTCACGGAGATACGCCAAAAGCATTTGTTTATATTTCAGTACGTTTGGTACTTGTGTGGAAAGAAGCTCGTCGAGTGTAATCCCGAAGAGTTGGACAATCACTTCAGCTTCGGCAAGCGTGAGCTCTTTCGTCCCCTTCTCAACCGCTACATACGATGGCCGCGACATGTTGGTATGCTCCGCAACCTCCGCCTGTGAAAGCCCCCAAATCTCCCGTTGATGTTTTATAAACGCTGCATATGGTGTAGTCATCCATACATCATATCGCATATGTCAAGATTTTCAACACAAAGTGTTGATATTTCGACACTTCCCTAAACTACCCTAGGGATAGACTTACAATAAAATACCTACGCCCTATTAAGGGAACGGGTGTGTAATCAACTGTTAAAGCGAATGAACGTATCTATGCTACTTCTTCCAATCTTCAATAATGAGTTTCTGACCTGATTTTCGCACCACTACCTTTTGTTTAGAACGCCATCCAAGCGCCTCAACAAATTCTTTCGGCAGTGACACAAGCGTTGTCCCACCACCATTTTTCAAAAGTTTGCGAACATTCCGTTCGCTCAATTCACGTCGAGCCATATAAAAAAGAATACCACAATTAATTACGTAATTAATTGTGGTATTAAAACCAAAGTGGATTTTTATTTGTGTAACTTATTTTTAAGTCTCTTAAATGACTCTTTACTAATACTCAATCCTTTAACAATTTCCTTTGGAGTCTTTCCATACGTATTCGGGTGTCCCGTGTCGCACAAAACAAATAGTTCGACATCTGGATTTAATTTCTGTTTTTTTTCTTCATGTGTATGCAAAATCTTTGGGCTAATGTTTGTGCGACTTATCAAAACAACGTTGTAAGAGATTGATTTTGATATTTTTAAAGCACGAAGATCTTTAGTAAGCCCGTCACGCATTCTACATTCTGAACCTTTAATAGAACGGATGATTTTATAGTGAGCTTTGCAAAGATCAGTAAGCCCCTGACGGTTCCAACCAATATCCATTTTTATATCAATAAAACTTTCAATGACTCCATCACGAACAATTGTAATATCTGGATACAGTTGCTTTTTTATCTTCTCAATAAAAATTGGCTGGTCGACATATATGACATCTATCGAAGAATCGTTAGTGGCTAAAAATTCAGCAATTAAATCCTCAGTAATCGAAGAAATGGAGTGGGACCTTCCGCGCCGCACTCGTTCATGCTTATGGTACGGTTTCCGTGCAGCTTGATACGCTTTTACTATCGAAAGAATAAGGTCTTCAGGTTTCATAATATATAGATTAAGCTTTTTACATACTACCAGGTTCGATTCCCCCAGGGTACATAAACAAAAACACGCACCGCAAGGTACTATTTTTGCGTGTGCCTTGGGAGAAAGACATCCATATGTCTTTCGTGAGGGATCGAAAAGCTTTTGAGTTATTTTGTGAGTTTTTACGAGACAAAATAACCAAAAGGTATACAGTTCATATAATGAAAGATTCCCTCCGGGGGGGGCACCCAATAGCGAGACCTACCGAGAGGGGTTAATCCCCCACGAATCTCAGTGAGTCTAGCAAAACAATAAAACCACTCAATTGAGTGGTTTTATTGTTTAGATTCGATATATTGCTTCTTGTAACTGATTAAAGTTCTCTCGAACTTTTCCTACCCCACCCATCTCATCTACTACCGACACATTTCCGAACTTTAAATTCAGAAGTTCTGTTAAATCATTTAAATCCTCAAAACCATTCTTCTCATACTGATTCAAGACAAAATCAACAAAATCTTTACTCTTATCATCGAGAGAATCTTTAAAACTCAAATCAGTACCTTGCACTCTGTCGTGACGAGAAATTATTTCTTTATCAAAAGCAATAAAACGAAGGAGGTCATAAACGTCAGAATCTTTAGCTTTAAAAGCATCTCTTAATGTTAGAAGTTTTCCTAAATCAAATCCTCTATTAGCTAGTTCGTCGATCAATTTATTCCTTGTTTCTTGATTAGACCAAATCTTTCTCAGCGAATCTTCGTCAGTAAAGAAATCAGGCAACTTACTAAACAAGTCTTTTAAGAACTGCTCTGGAGTTACTGGCTTTCCCGATGCATCGAAATAAAGTGTTTCGACCATGTCATCCATAAAAAGAGTACGGTGCGGGGCTAACTGTATTTTAATTTTCTGTTTTGGGGGTAATGGCGGTTCAGGAGGATCAACTTCAACTATCTCCGGACCTTCGCCAGTTTCTATATCTAACGGGAGTTCAGGTTCGTCTATTTCTACTGGATCCCCATCCCATTCAGGATCATCAAACTTCTGGTAGTTATCGTAAAAATCAATAATAGTAAAATGATCCTTTCCTTCATACACACGAGTACCACGTCCTACAATTTGTTTAAACTCAACCATTGAACCAACGGGGCGCATAAGAACCACAAATCGTAAGTTACGCGCATCCACTCCTGTAGAAAGTTTTTGTGAAGTGGTCAGGATTGTTGGAATGGTCTTCTCATTGTCGCGGAACACTCGGAGCCATTGATCGCCAATTGCACCTTCGGATGCAGTCACCCGAACACAGTAGTTTGGATCGTTGCTCTGTTTGTGTTTGTTGATAAAGTCACGAATCATTAAAGCATGCGGTTCATTCATACAAAAAATAATCGTCTTTTGTGACTGATCAATTTCACGAAGTATTACCTTCACCATAGCTTCTTCACGATCAGGAATAACAATAACTCGGTTCATTTCTTCTTTCTCGTACTCTTCTTTATCAAGCTCTCCCTCTAAAACAATATCGCCTGGTCCGTGTTTATATCCATCAAGTGTAGTGCTGACTTTTTTAACCTTAAATGGAGTAAGGAATCCATCCTCAATACCCTCGCGAAGTGAATATACATACTTCGGTTCGCCGAAATAATTGTAAGTATCAACATTATCAGTTCGTTTTGGTGTTGCAGTTAAGCCTAGGTGAGTAGCTTGAGTAAAATGATCAAGCACGGCTCGCCAGTTACTCTCCCTACCGGCGCCACCTCGGTGACACTCATCAATAATAATGAGATCGAAAAAGTCCTGTGGATAATCTTTGTAGTAAGGATTTTCACCACCACCAACCATAGCTTGGTAAATAGAGAAAAATATATTTGCATTTACGGGAACCTTTCCTTGCTTGCGGATCTCCTCGCCGTTTACTCGAACAATTTCATCTTCAAGTGGGTTAAAGTCCCCCATTGCCTGCTCGATCAAAACATTTCTATCAGCAAGGAATAAAATTCGCGGTCGCCTACCGTCACCTCTACGATTCCATTTTGCATTAAAAAGTTTCCAAACTATCTGAAATGAAATAAAGGTCTTACCGGTCCCTGTAGCTAGAGTTAGAAGTACTCTTGGCTCACCTTTTGTGATTGCCCGTATAGCCGACTGAATAGCATTCTCTTGGTAATATCGTGGATCAAATTTAGTTTTATGGAATGGCTCAGCTACTGCTCGTTCCTCAATATCAGACTGTGCTCCATTCACCATTCTATAGAGCTCATCGGGCTTTGGATATTGCTCTACGTACTCCCCTCGACCGGTCTCCATATCAAAACAATACGTCTGCTTCCCGTTAGTAGCATAAACGATTCTAATTTTGAGCAAAGTCGCATAATCTTTTACCTGTTCAAGACCTTCAGTGGGTTCTTCAGATTCTTTCTTAGCTTCGATAATAGCAAGCTTCTGGTTCTTATGTGAAAGAATGTAATCGGCAAATTTTCGCTTACCTCGCTGTCCACCCGACATCATTCGACCATCTGTAAAAAAGTGTTCACGGAGAATCTGTGAACCGGGGGTAAGGTTATGACTCCACAAGCTCTCAGCGAGCATCGGGTCAATATATTCAGCACGTGTATCAGCTTCGGTCTTCATAGATATAAAGTAGCACAAATCCTACAAATTACCCGAAAACGCCTGTTCTAAGTAAGATTTTTTGAGTTCCTCCAAGTCGGCAATTTTCCTCCGGAAAATTGCCTCCAGCTCCTTCGTTTTCTCTGACAATTCATCGAGTTTTTTAATAATTTCTATCTGCTTATCAATGGGTAATGCAGGAATTTCAAGGTTCGAGAAAAATGCAAGACTTAAATTTGCTCTAGCGTTATTTACTTCATTAGCGTGTAATATTTCAATAAAATACTTTGAGTTTAGAAGATAGACTAAAAACTGATTCTGTAATTTTTCATTGCATCTCATTATGCAAACTGCTTGATTTGTATTTGCCACCTTCTCCAAATTATAAATAGCTGTTCTGCCTATAGAAGCACCTACAATATTAGTTAAAACATCTCCATGCTGTAAAATTGAACGTTTTTGAATTTCATTAAATCGCTTTTCCAGGTAAGTAGCGTTTTCCATAAGTAAAGTACCAATTCCCACATTTTTACTCGTTACAAAAAGCACACCTTCTCCTTCTTTGACATACTTTATTCCCTGCCATTTAGGTGAAGAGCCTTTTGTTATAAGACTGGTCATTTCAGATAGCGGTAATTTTTCCTCTTGCTCATAGTGTTCTGAAAAAATTTCACTTACCTCGCTCTCAAATAACTCCTTCGCATCGACAATCTGCCGTTCAGTAATTTTCTTCAACTCCTCAATCGTCCCAAACTTCTCATTCAAAATCCCCACGATCCGCTTTTGTTCAGTAATTGGAGGTAACGGTACCTCAAGTTTTTTATACTCAGTAAAATCTAAATTTCTGATTCCTGTTGTATGTTTTTGTAATTTTTCTGTGTAACCAGAAATGTAAAGATGGTGTAGAAGCTTATGTAAGTAAATGAAATCTAACTTAGATGAATCATTGACTCTGATAACACTAGTAAAATTACTAAATGAATATTTACCATCTTTTTTATTGAAAATGATTACCCTGCCAACTGGTTGTTTTGGTCCACCTCCAGATTTTTCGAGAATAATATCTCCGTATTTAAGTTGTCTTTTTTGAAATTGCTTTTCTTCAACATCAAGTACGGCAATATCCGAATCATCCAACTGACCTTCTTTTGTAAAATTTGTATTTCTGATTACATTTACAGTTTCAAACGGAAGTTTTTTACCTTTCCATAAGCCGTTATAGAAGTCGCAAACTTCTTCCAGTGTTTTTATTTCCCAATCTTGTTTCGAGTTAGCCATAAGATTTTTCAATTGCCTTTACAAGGAGAGAATGCATTAACTCCATCTCACTTTCAAACTGATCTTTAGTTATGTTTTCTCCGGCTTCAATAGCAATAGTCACTTTCTGATCATCAGATACTTCTGCCGGATTTTTCTTCCACGGTTCTGGATAATATTCTTCCAACATACCGACTGGCAGAATATGTAACTGCTCACCCTCTATGAGCCAAGGATGTGACGTCTTGAATAATTCAAAATTAGTTTTTTGTTGTTGGTTGGGCAGATCAAGTAAAAAACACGTTGTTTCTCTATAAACTCCATTTGTATGTAGCGGGGTGTAACACTCAGCAATGTGATGATAAATTTGTGCAGTCTTAACTGAATCTCCACGAGCGAATAATATTTTGATATTTTCTGCCTCGGGATAAAAGCGACTAATTATTTTACTCAAGAAGTGATACTCTGACTGACCTTCTACTAGAATGAAGTTTCGAGGTAACAGTAAATCGTTCGGACTACCGCCTAGCATGAAGTATATTGAGTCCAGTATTTCTTGCTGACTATCTACAGGAAGAAGACTCGACACCCCCTCCTTCTTTGTTACTGAATATATAAGTTGATCTTCATCTTTTTCATTTATGAATATAGACGAGTGAGTATTCACAAGAACTTGTCCACCGTTACCAACGATGTCTTTCAGTGCAATCTTAAGAGACCGCTGAGCAGACGGGTGTAAATGTAATTCAGCTTCATCAATTAAAAATACGAAGTTTCTTGCAATTCCATTCTTTTTTCGATAATCAGCATAGGCTTGAATAATGGCCAACATCAGGGCTCTCTGCATACCATCACCTTTATTTTCTGCTTTGGTCTTAATTCCATCATTTACTTCAGTCTCAAAACCTTTAAGCATGTCATCTATTTTTGGATCGTTGATTTTGAAATCGACCTCAGCTCCTTCAGCAAACTGCTTTTGTAAATAGGTCTCTACACCATCTTCTATTTCGGTGACAGCAGTTCTGAAGATTGAACCTTCGTGATTGAAAAGTTCGTCAAATAATCTAGAGAATTCTTTATACTTTGGATCTTGTTCTACAACTTCGACAAGTACTCCCGAAAGCATTTCGGCTATAGGACTCTTGGATTTATACCCAGACACATCTGACAACCTGGACTTTGTTGTTACATACTCAATCTTTGGCAAAAAGTAATTTAGAGCAGCATCGAAGCCACTAGGGTTACCTTTATTTTCTTCATTTACAATTATTGATCGCTTGTCATCCGCACTAGTTTTCTCAACTATAATTTCATCTGCTTCACCTACAACGTTTTGAATAGTTTTTTTATACTTTTCGTTGGCAATTTCTTCAATACCTTTTTGAACATTATTGTAGTGAATGCGTACTTTAATAACTAGCTTAATGTCATTCAAATGATAATTTTCAGGCTGTGTCTTTCCACTATCAAACCAGTTTATAGCTTCGAATAAATTGGTCTTACCATGATTATTTTGACCAACAAAAAAAGTAGATCCTTTCAGTTCAAAGTCGTACTGCTTAATTGATCGGAAGTTTTCAACTTCTATTTTTGAAATTTTCATGATTTTAACTTTTTGATAACGTTAGCAGATTCCTTATCTAGCTTTTCTAGCGACTTGATTATTTCCTTTGGCGATCGAAGGGGTTCTTCTTCTGCAATATTTGGATTCTTTACTGATAGATCAAAAGTTTTCTGATCTAAGGTTGAAATATCAACAGTCCAACTATTTAAGCCGTCTTCTTTTTTCTTATAAAGTTTCAAGAATTCAGCGAAGTCCTTCTCATTAAGAGGGTCTGTTTTACCAAGATTTCGCCCTGCATCCAGCTGGTAAAACCAAGTTTTCTTAGTTGGCTTTCCTTTTTCAAAGAACAACACTACGGTCTTTACCCCGGTTGAAGAATTAGCAGAAAATGTACCCGCTGGTAAATCAAGTACAGTATGTAAGTTGCATGTTTCTAGCAGTTCTTTACGCAATGCAGAAGCATCACCATTTGATAGAAAAGTGTTCTTTATAACGATTGCAGCCTGTCCACCTGCCCGAAGTTTTTTAAGAAAATGTTGCAAGAAAAGATAAGCAGTTTCACCACTATCAATCTGGAAGTTGCGACGCACCTCTTTTCTCATACCACCTCCAAATGGTGGGTTAGCGAGAATGTAATCAAATCGATCCTTTTCCTGGATATCAGCTGTGTCCTCTACCAAGGTATCGGTATGAATCATGTTTGGCGCTTCAATACCATGTAAGATCATGTTCATAGTACCAAGCAGGTATGGCTGGGCACTTTTATTTTTTGCAGTGAAGGTATCTTCCTTAAGAAACTTTAATTGCTTTACTGACAGCTTTTGATTCTTTAAGTAATCAAATGCTTCCGTCATGAAGCCAGCTGTGCCAGCTGCACCGTCGTAGATAGTCCTTCCTGGTTCTGGGTCTATAGCCTTAATTAAGGTCTTAATCAACGGTCGTGGAGTATAGTACTCACCACTTCGGCCTGCTCCACCTAACAGCTTGAGTCTCGCCTCATACAAGTGGGAAAGGTCATCAAGCTGTTCCTGGGTCTTGAACTCTAGTTCATCAATAATATCTAGCGCTTCACGTAGAGTAGTACCACTTTGTACCTTGTTTTTAATTTCGCTAAAGATTTCACCTATCTTGTAGTTAATAGTTTTCGTGTTTTCTGTCGTCGCTTTGAACTCTCGTAGATACGGGAAAAGTTTTTCATTCACAAATTCAACCAAGTCCTTACCGACCAAAGCTCCAGTTACATCTTTTTTACCCTCGGCTGTTTTGGGAGACGCCCATGAATTCCAACGGAACTCTGGTTTTAGTATTGGGGTATATTTTTGATTATTTAGTTCAGCATCAATACGTCTTCGATTTTCCAAATCTTCGAGGTACTTTAAAAAGAGCATCCATGAAATCTGCTCAATGTAGTCCCCATGACTACCCACCCCATCATTCCAGAGGATTTGATCTATTCGCTTAAAGCTGTTTTCTAATTTAGATGACATAATGATATTAAAAGACTAGCACTTTAAGGTTATTTTACAATTAAAGCTCAGTCTTTCTTCTCTCCTCCATTTATCAACGTTGGTTTCAAATATTTTTCTACTAAACCTTCAAATTCTTTGTAGACTTCTGGGTCGATTTTCCAGGCTGATTCTTCTGAAAGTGGGGTGCAGACAAAATTTTGTTCTTCGTCTAAATAAGGCGGATTAGATACTCGAAAGTATGGTTTTTCGTAGCAGTTTACAAAAACTAGCTTTGCACTCCAAAATGTATTGATTCTCTCAAGTCTCGGGACATCGTTTGGATGTAATTTACCGTCCCATCTGAACTTTACTTCAAGGAAAATGGTGTCACCTTTTTCATCCAAAACTATAAAGTCAGGGATTGCTCGAATCCGCTTCCCTGTTTCTGTATTCTTGTCGAAATCTTGCTTGATTTGGGTAAGTTGTTGCAGAATCGCTTCATACCCAAATCTATATATTGTATTGCCTGACTTACGAAGCAACTCCTCTACAAGAGTCTCGGCCATTCTACCCTTGAGCATACTCTCAGCATAGTTCTTTGGTTGTTCCATATTTAAATATTCTACACCACCAACCTACTCCATCGGGACCTCGATAATCAAAATATCAGTGAACTCTGGGGAGGTTGGGGTGATGGTGATTGTGCTGGTTTCTGAAACACTGAGGGCATCGCGGGTTTCGAGTGGCTGTCCATCTATCGTTGCACTGCCTTCAATGATGAAGATGAACGCGCCGTTTCCTTGTATCTGTATGTCATAGGTACCTTCCTGCCCTTCTGCAAAACGTCCGCGAGAAATGTATGCGTCTGCGTGGATTGAAAGTGCTTCGCCTTCTACAGTGTCCGGCTTTACGAGTGTTACAAACTTCCCGAGCTGATTACCTGCTGGGAATGTTGCGTTGCCATGGGCTGGGTCGATATCGTTTTCACGGGTCTGAATCCAGATTTGCAAAAACTGGCCTTCAACATCCATTGATGGATTTATTTCTGAATGTGTCACCCCACTGCCTGCACTCATTACCTGCACCTCATCGGGACCGATAACAAGCTCGTTACCTAAACTGTCTTTGTGTATGAGTTCCCCCTCAAGTGGAATGGAAATAATTTCCATGTTCTTGTGTTCGTGCATTCCAAAGCCGTTGTCCGCAGCAATTTTGTCATCATTCAAAACTCGCAAGGCGCCAAAGCCCATTCGATCTGGATTGTAGTAGTCAGCAAAACTAAACGAAAAGCGACTTGAAAGCCAGCCATGTTCAGATACGCCGCGTGTGTTTTTTTTGTAGAATATTTTTTGCATACTATTTTTCTAGATTTTCTTTAGCTTCACTAATTCTTAAGCTTTTCTTCAACAGGATACAGTCTCTTGGCACAATGTATTCTCTGCCTTCTTGGTCTGTCGGGGTTGCTGTTTCTAGGGCTGTGATTGCATCTTTATATGGGAGCCATACTATTTCGAATCCGTCGCTTAACTCTTTTTCAGTGAATGCAGGAGACCTTTTTTCCCCAACAACTTTAGCGGTGTAGCAATATGAGATTTGTTTGATGTTAAACAGCTTTCGATACTCTGTCAGCGTACCTATCTCTCCTGTCACTTCCACATCACACCCTATTTCTTCAATACATTCTCGTTTAAGAGCAGTGAGTTTGTCTTCTCCTTTATCCAGGCCGCCTCCCGGCAATTTGTAGTATTGTTTACTCGTCACATGGAGGAGTGCCACATTGCTTTCTTTGTCATACACAATCGCACGCGCCGCTTCCCTAATAGAGAAAGATTCAACTTCTACTTCAGTTGCATTCTCAGGATTTAACACTGTTATTTCTTGCATAACCTTCTCCTGTTCCTTGGCCACTAAAAATGTATGCAGCACAGCCATTACAATGAGCGCCAACAACATAACAATGGTAAGTAGGATGAGCATCATGATTGGCATATATATTATGAACAATAGTAATTAAGGTGATTTATATTGTGAGCATCCACTTCTCTAACGCGAGGTCGATGTCTTTTTTACCGAGGTGGCCATCGTGATACACGGCAAGCAAACTTTCGGTGAGCGCTTCGAGCTCGCCTTCTTTGAAGTTACTGAGTGCACCCTTTGCTTTGTTGTAAGGATAGTCTTTCATGCCGGCCTCAGCTGCATTTTGAGTGACCTTGGCGAGTCGCAAACTTTTAATTTGCCACCAGAGTGTGCCGATGATTTCTTCAGGGCTAAGACCTGCGGTCTTTGCTTCTTGCAGCTGAACCCAAAGCATTCGTTTGTCTTTTTTTGCCAAGCTGTCGGCCATGCCAAATGCATTGAACCGTTCAGTACTCGCCTTCTTTACCTCTTCATTTGTTTCAGTGTATTTTGCAAACTTCTTTTTTTCGGGAGCTAAGAGCGCTTCTTCAATAATGACAAACGTGTTCGGTGATTCTTTCAGTATTTCAAGGTGTTCGAGTACATCATCATAAAAATCTTTTTTTAGTGACGGGGTGTCGATGAGATAGAGTGTCTCTGTTCCAAAGAGTGACGTTGCACCCGCAATGTCAGTCAATACACCAGGCGCATAACTCTGTGTATCAATACGTTCAAGCGTCGCGCCTTTAGCTTCACAGTCGGCACAAAATGCGTGTGTTTTTTCACGCACACCTACGGTGTCGTTTCCATAAAAGAGATGCAACATAAGGCTTCATGATACCTCAGGCGCCAGACTTCACAAATACTCTCATATATTGACATATGTCAGTATTGAGGTACTGTTTGTTCATACAGTTACATGATAGCTGTATTTAAAGATTGGGGGGGCACGAGGTTCTTTTACAATGAATCAGACAAAGAAAATCCTCCTTGTGGAGGATAACCAGCTGCAGCTCTTCCAATACGGGAAGTTTCTCTTAGCGGAAGGGTATGAACTCCAAACCGCATTAAGTGGTGCGGAAGCGATTGAAATACTTGAAAGTAAATCCTTTGCTGCTGTCATTTGCGATGTGCAAATGAGGCCAGGGTCTGGCTTGATAGTATTGCGGTACCTTAATTCTTTTCCAGAGGGTGTCCCACTACTCCTTCACAGCAATGAAGACACTTACAGAGAAGGAGGTCTCAGACTGATTCCGCACGAGCATGCCTTTGCTTATTTTCACAATAAGCACAAAGAGAAGTTCGAAGTATACTTTCGTGCGTTTCTCGCAACACTTGAGTAAAAGGAGATTGACATGAGAACATTGAAAATTCTTGTCGTCGATGACGACCCAACCTGGCTTGATTTGGCTGGAAAAATTGCCAAATCTCATGGCAACCATGAGATAGTGAGCGCAACTGGGGGCTTTAAAGCAACCCAAGTAATATCTGAAAATTCGTTTGATGCTGTGATTACGGACATGCAAATGCCCGAAGGCAGTGGATTGCACCTGATGCAATACATCAATGCAGGAGATGGAGAAGTACATGTGCTACTGCACAGCACAGATAATATGTTTCGAGAAAAAAGAAAGGGGGCATGCGAACTAGATTTGCGGAAAATCAACAGGATCTTCCCTTTTGTGGAATTCCACAACAAGGTTCAAGAGGAAATTATCGACTATATCACCGATTGGCTTGATGAAATTGCTGCCGACAAGAAGGAGTAGCGTATGGGAGGATTTCGGATGCACACTGGATGTGTAAGAAAAATCCTTATTATTGACGGTTCCGCTGGCTGGAAGAACCGTCTGAAAGAAATTCTTCATAAAAACTTTCCTTCTTGCGGAACAAGAGTCGCCAATGATGTACGGCATGCTCAGGGGGAAATTCAGTCGTATGACCCTGACGGAGTAATCGTGGAGGGAGAAAGTTGTCTCTCCCTATTAAAAACCATGGGAGGCATGGAGGCGAGGCCGACCCTGGTGCACGGCTCCAGGGAAGTGATTTTTGAAAACGGGGAAGAAATTGATCTTTCTAAAATTATGAAAATTTTTCCCCTTGCTTCATTTCATTTAAAACACATGGGAGAAGCTGAAACATATGTTTCAGCTTGGATTGAAGCATATGTCTTATAGCAAGCCTGGCGCCCAATACGCGCCAGGCTTTATTTATAATTATAATTATTGAGGTGAAAGCTCACCCCAGTTTGCACCCTTTGCGACAGACACTTTAATAGGCACCCCGAGGTCATCTTTTCCATCAAACACATCTTCCATCAAATCAATCATTTTGGGTAACAGTTTTTTAACTTCAGTTTTCTTTACTTCAAACAGAAGTTCGTCGTGTACCTGCAAGAGCATGTGGATGTCGTCTTGTTTATTTTCTCTCTGAATATAGTCGTACATATTGTTCATCGCAATACGCATAATGTCCGCAGCAGTTCCTTGAACCGGCGCATTGATTGCCATACGTTCAGCTTGTGCGCGGATGAATGGTGCGCTCGACTCAATACCTGGAAAATACCGACGACGCCCGAAGAGTGTTTCTGTGTATCCGTTTCGTCGTGCGAATTCTTTTGTTTCTTCCAAGTATTCTGCGAGGCGTGTAAAAGTATTGAAGTACGCATTTAAAAATTCCTGTGCTTCTTCTCGAGACGTCCCCTCTCCCAAGTTTTGTCGAAGTGCGTTAACTCCCATGCCGTAAAGAATCCCGAAGTTAATAACTTTTGCTTTGCGGCGCATATCACTCGTCACTTCATGCTCTGCAACATTAAAGACACGTGATGCTACACCTGCATGTACATCTTCTCCATTTTTGAAAATCTCAATAAGCTTCTCGTCACGTGAAAGAATTGCAGCGATACGAAGTTCGACTTGCGAGTAATCGATTGAAATCATTTCGTAGTCAGTATCCGCAAGAAAGGCTTGTCGGATTGCTTTACTCTCTTCAGTTCGCACGGGGATATTCTGAAGGTTTGGATCCTTCGATGCCATTCGGCCAGTTGTGGTGCCTGTTTGCATAAACGTTGTATGAAGACGTCCGTCTTTACCAACCATCTGTGGCAAGTTGTCGATGTACGTAGAGACGAGTTTCTGCAACTCACGATATCGTAAAATAGCCGGTATGATTTCATGATCTTCTTTCATTTTTTCAAGCTCAGACTCACGAGTAGAGCGCTGCCCGGTAGCGGTCTTTTTTTGATTCTTTGGTTTCAGCCCCATTGTGTCATAGAGCACCTCACCCATTTGTTTTGGTGAATTAATATTGAACTCAACACCTGCAAGGGTGTGAATTTGTTTTTGGAGCGCATCAAGTTCAATGTGCATCTTCTTTGAAAGAGCTCCAAGATACTTTGTATCAAGCACCACCCCTACACCATTCATGTAGGTGATCACTTTCGAGAGTGGTTTCTCTATCGTTTCATATACATACGTGAGACTGTTCCCTTTAATCTTCTCTGCCAATTGTTTTTTTATTTGAGTAAAATCGGTTGTATCGAAATACGAACGCCCAAAATCAACAATATCTTCATACGTTGCGTTAGTTCTGTCTGACTCTAAGAGCCAAAGCATAATGCTTGCCTCTGCAACATCAGCGTCCATCACTCCGCTTCCCACCTGGTCAACCGACACCTCTTCAGCAAGATCAAAAAGTGTTTTGATGCGAACTGTTAATGTCCTGAATCCTAGCTCGCTAAAAAGTGAGAGTACGGTGTCGGTGTCTGTATTTTCTTTCCAATGTTTCTCCGGCAACTTGAAATCGATCGGTGCATCAACACGAATAGTTGCAAGCATTTTTGAAAACTCAGCTTCTTCTTTCTGATCTTTTAAAAGTTGAATGATGCGTGGCTTAATGCCTGCATCAAGAAATTGTTGCTCGTCTTTTTCGAGTGCTTTATACATTTTCTCAAGACTCCCAAATGTAGTGACGAGTGTCGTAGCAGTCTTTTCTCCAATGCCTGCGATACCTGGAATGTTATCTGAAGGGTCACCACGCAAACCTTTATAGTCAGGCACGAGCTTAGGTGGAAAACCATATCTATCTTTAACAGCTGTCTCATCATACAAAATCGTATCTTTAATACCCTTCTTAAGCGTATACACCTGCACTTTTTTCTTCGACACACATTGCAGTGTATCCATATCTCCTGAAGCAATGATGACATTCAAATCTTTAGCATCATGTGTTTGATGCACAATCGTCCCGAGCATATCGTCAGCTTCAAACCCAGCAAGTTCATATATAGGAATTCCGAATGCTGCAAAAATATCACGTGAACGGATTATCTGCGCGACCAATGTATCATCAGTCTTTTTGCGCCCGCCTTTGTACCCAGCAAAAGCTTCATGACGGTAGGTAGGTTCGGGTAAATCAAAACACGCCACGATGTAGTCTGGCTTCAGCTCCTCAATAATTTTCAAGAGCATTGCGATGACTCCATAGAGCGCACCTGTTGGCTCACCACTCGGTGACGCAAAGTCAGGAAGCGCATGAAACGCACGATGCAGAATTGCATGTGCATCAAGGAGTACGAGTGTTTCTTTGTTGTCAGTTTTTTTTGCCATTTATTCAATAGTGACTTCGCGTGCTTCCCCGACAATCTCAATCATTACCCGAAGTGCATCTTCAGGAATCAAAGCAGCGATATTCTCTGCCCACTCAATACATATAATAGTACCCTTTACCTTCAAAAGTTCTGCAAACCCCAAAACACGCATCTCGTCAATGTCCTCAATGCGATAGGCATCGATGTGGATGAGGTGGGAAAATGGGCGTGCCATTTTCTCACCTGCTGGGAGCTCATATCCTTTCATTATTACAAACGTTGGACTTGTTACGTCTTCTACCACTCCAAGTGTGCGAGCGAGTGCTTGAGTAAATGTTGTCTTACCTGCACCCAAGTCACCAGAAAGGGCAACGACAACTGCCCCTGCGAACTCACTCCCTCCCACTCTATCAAGTACAGCAGCAACAGCTTCTAACATCTGTTCAGCACTTTCAATATGCATCTTTTCCATAAGGGCATTATAGTGCATGTCTGAAAGCTAGCATAGTGAACAAGAAATGCACACATACATGATGTTACAATTATCCACATATGCCAGAGTTTGATAACACATTTTCAGTAGAGAAAATGGGGGAAATCCGTCGAAAAGAGGAAGAAAATCTTATCAAAAGTCTTGCTAAGAAATACGGATACCAATATGTAAACCTTCGGGGGATTTCAATCAACCCTACTGCCCTTCGTATTATTTCTGAAAGCATAGCCCGGGAGGGGAGTATTGTTGCTTTTGAGACTGTTCGTAAACGACTTTCTATAGCCATTCGAAACCCTAACGACCCCAAAACAAAAGAAGAAATCGCATCACTTGAAAAACAAGGGTACGAACTAACCATTTTCATGACCACCACAGAAAGTCTTGAACATGGATGGGCACGATATCACGACCGTGTTGAAACTGACCAAGTCAAGCGTGGAGTGCTCGATATTGATGAAAAAAATATTGAGGAAAAATCAAAAGCTTTTAAAACGCCGGAGTCAGTCGCAAACTACATCATGGAAATCCGCACCATGAATAATGTGCGACGTGTTTCCGAGACTATGGAAGCAATTTTTTCTGGTGCGCTCGCGCTCCGTGCGTCTGATGTTCACATAGAACCTGAAGAAGGTTCGGTTCGTCTACGATATCGACTCGATGGTGTATTGCACGATGTTATGAAGTTGGAAACAGACGTATCCAAACGTGTTATGTCACGCCTCAAATTACTTTCAGGGATGCTTCTTAATGTTCGCAATGAAGCACAAGATGGACGTTTTTCATTCAATGTTTTTGAGAAACAAATTGAAGTTCGTTCTTCAGTAATTCCTGGCGCTGATGGCGAATCAATCGTTATGCGTCTTCTTGATCCAACCGTAGCAAGTTTCAACCTAGAACAACTCAGTCTCAATTCAATTTTATACGACGTTATGATTGAGGAGTTAAAACGACCAAATGGTCTGATTGTTACCACTGGCCCAACTGGCTCTGGTAAAACAACCGCACTTTACGCATTCTTGCGAAAGGCACACACACCTGAAGTTAAGATTATAACTATTGAAAACCCAGTTGAATATCGTGTTGAGGGCATCGTACAAACACAGGTTGGTGATGACTACACATTTGCGTCCGGACTTCGTGCAGTACTTCGACAAGACCCCGATATCATCATGGTTGGTGAGATTCGTGATAATGAAGTTGCAGAAACTGCAATACACGCTGCGCAAACAGGACACTTAGTTTTCTCAACACTCCATACTAACAGCGCTGTTGGTGCGTTTCCCCGCCTTATCGATCTTGGGGTTGATTATCGTATGATTGGAACATCAGTAAACATCATCCTCGGACAGCGACTTGTTCGTGTACTCTGTGAGCACTGCAAAAAAGAACACACCCCAACTGAAGATGAACTCATTCTAATTAAAAAAATATTAAAAACTCACCCAAAACCACCAACACTTCCAGACCCGCTCATCATCTACGAGCCAAGCGGTTGCGAGAAATGTACACACACTGGTTTTAAAGGCAGACTTGCAGTATGTGAAGCAATCAAAGTTGATGAAGCTGTGGAAGAAGCTGTCGTCCGTGACCCACGCGAACACATCATTCTTGAAGCTGCAAAGCCGCAAGGTATCCCTTCGATGGCTGAAGACGGAATTGAAAAAGTACTTCTTGGTGCAACCTCAATAAATGAACTCCGACGTGTTGTTGATCTCACTGACGGTAGACACATGCTCAAGAGTACTGAAGAAAAAAATCTTGATGAAGAATTCTCTACACATATTGTGTAAATGCACAGCTCAGGTACAACGAATAACTCCCGTCAAGTGACGGGAGTTATTCGTTGTGCTATATTCGACTTCAAAGAAATGCGACGTACTTTTACATCTTCCAGTGTATAACCCTCTAAGCAAAACTTCCGGAAAGAAGAGGTTCCAAAACTAAGGGGTACCGCAGTCACCTGCCTCAAGGACAGAACCACCATATCCTCGCAATGCAACCTTTTGTTGTTTAGAGGGTTATCCACTTGAATAAAAAAATAAAAACGCGCTATATACTAGCGTTTATTTTCAACATATTCTATAAAGAGAGCTGCACATCCTTTTGCGGGAACTTATTAGGTAACATACTAGCACAGTATGTTTTTTTGTCAAGTTACATGAAGCAGAATTAAGGAAAGACTCCAGCACACGAGCGAATACCTCTATAATTCGTCAATACCCTCCTCAGCCTTTTTCATAGTACAATGGCACCAATGAACGAAGAGACCTCAAAAAAAACAGAGTTTACACGCGATGGAGCTGGCAACCTCGACCAAACACTCCGTCCACAAAGCTGGGAAGAATATGTCGGACAAACTAAAACTAAAGAAAATCTTCGTATTCTTCTGACTGCTGCTCGAGAACGCGGCCATGCAGCTGAACACATTTTACTTTATGGACCACCGGGACTTGGGAAGACCACACTTGCTCACCTCATTTCAAAAACACTCGGCACAAACATGCGGACAACCTCTGGTCCCGCAATAGAACGTGTTGGCGACCTTGCGGCAATCCTCACAAATCTCTCACCTGGCGATGTTTTGTTTATTGACGAAATCCACCGGCTTTCAAAAAGTATCGAGGAGGTGCTCTACCCAGCAATGGAGTCAGGGGTACTCGACATCATTATTGGAAAAGGTCCCTCAGCGCGTACGGTACAACTTGAGCTACCACCCTTTACTCTTGTTGCGGCAACGACTCGCATCTCCCTTCTCTCTGCCCCACTTCGCTCTCGATTCTCTGGAGGAACTTTTAGACTTGAGTTTTATAGTGATTCTGAGATTGCACAAATCCTTTCACGCTCTGCTGAACTACTTAAAGTATCTGCACCTGAACAAACCATGCACGACATCGCTTCACGATGCCGTGCCACACCCCGCACAGCCAACTACCTTCTCAAGCGTTGTCGCGATCTCGCACAACTTGAAGGAGACGGAATGAGTGAGGACATCGTCAATCGCACCTTTGCACTTTTAGAGATAGATACTCTTGGCCTCGGTGCACCCGATAGAGCAGTTATTGACGTTATCATACACAAGTTCAATGGTGGTCCAGTTGGACTCAACACTATCGCAGCAGCAACTGGTGAAGAGCAGTCAACGATTGAAGATGTCATCGAGCCATACCTCATCCGACAAGGCTTACTGGAGCGCACACCCAGAGGTCGCGTCGCCAGCCCAACAGCATATAGTCACATGCAGAATATTTGACATTGATTGATTTATTTTTTTGCATAATTCGAGAAAATAAACAGTTCATAGAAGGAAAACATAACGACACTGCCCATTGATATGTTTTTTGTCAGACATGGGGAATCGGAAGGCAACCTTGCCAATCGACTATCCCAGAAAGGTGACAACCCACTTCACTCCAGAATTCCGGGCTCGCCATACTGGCACCTGGCGCTTATCTGACCGAGGCATCGAGCAAACAAACACAGCTCGGGACTGGTTCCGCAATAATGAATTGCAGCATTTCGATCGGTACACAGTATCTTCGTATACGCGTGCATGCGAAACTGCTGGACTCCTTGAGTTACCAGAAGCAGACTGGAGAATAGAATACTACCTCCGCAAGCGTGAATGAGGCGACCTAGATGCACTGCCTGAGGATGAACGCAATAAGCGCTTCATGAAATCTCTCGAGAAACGTGACTCAGACGCCTTCTCCTGGAATCCCCAAAATGATGAGTCCCTTGCTGGAGTATCACTGAGGGTAGATCGAGTACTTGGGACCCATCACGAATCTTGTTCTGACGGTACATGTATTTGTGTGTGCCATGGTGAAATTATGTGGGTAGTACGAATCCGCCTCGAATGTTTGACTCAACAGGAGTTTATTCGTTTGGATGAATCAAAACACCCGCACGATCATATCCACAACTGTCAGATCCTCACTATTCACGAAGAGATGAGTTGGGACGTGTCCACCCCCACATGGTACGCATGCGCTCTATTTGTCCTTGGGACACAAATAAGTCCAGTAATAAGTGGGTCGCGATTAAACGTCCGAGCTTCAGCAATGAAGATTTGCTCAAAATGGCAAGTACGCAGACACGAATAGTTAATTAAAAAGTGTCACACATTCGGGGTCAACCATTGGTTGACCTTTTTTCTTTTATATTTTTGTGTACACTAGTTCTACTATGTCAGGACACAATAAATGGTCAAAAATAAAACACAAAAAAGCTGCGACTGATGCGGTGAGGAGTCGAATTTTTAGCAAGCACTCAAGTTTGATTGCGATGGAATCTCGCAAAGCAAATGGTGACGTAAGTTCTCCAGGGCTTGCTGCAGCAATAGAACGAGCAAAGAAAGACTCAATGCCAAAAGAAAATATCGACAGAGCTGTCGCTAAAGGTGGAGGGGCTGACGGCACGAAACTCGAAGAAGTCACCTATGAAGGATACGGACCAGGAGGAGTGGCACTCCTCATTCATGCAGTAACCGACAACAACAATCGCACCGCCCCAGAAATTCGTCATGCTTTCACAAAAGCAGGACTTGAGCTTGGCACACCCGGAAGTGCGGCATGGGCATTTACAAAGACGAGAGATGGGTACCTCCCAACAACACCAATGGAGCTTGACGACGCAACAGGTGAGAAGCTCGCAGAGTTTATCGAAAAACTTGAAGAACTTGATGATGTGACCGCAGTATATACAGGAGCAGATACCCCTGAGGAAGCAGGGTAAACAAAACGGTGAGGTCTCAGACCTCACCGTTTTGTTTATTGACTTAAAATTATTTAAGCATATAGTACTGACAAAACAAGAGAAGGATAAGTATAATGAAGACTTATTTTAAGTGCGTTTGGGTAAACAAAGCAACGTTATTGGGTTACATAAGCTCACTTCTTAGCACAGCTCTTCTATTAAGTGATGTATTTCTTGATACCCCGACAATGTTTATTGGAGTGGTTCTAGGAGAGATTGGTATCGCTACATTAGCACTAACGTTGTTTGGGTTACATACACTCCATGCATACCATAGAGCAACGCTGATTTTGATACATGACCGCATCTTTTCAAGCACCCTGCAAACGAGTTACTGTACACGTGTTGGCATAAAGTTGGCTCAGAAAGAACATGGAAGTCCCACATGATTATGTGGGACTTTATTTATGATATTCTTAATCCATTATGAAAGTTCTCGCAGTTGACCCAGGATATGACCGGCTTGGTGTAGCAGTTATTGAGAAACAGGATGGGAAAGAAACACTTCTTTTTTCTGACTGTATAGAAACAAATAAACAGGCAGAACTAGGGACACGCATCCATAGTGCAGGCAAGGCATTTGAGGCACTTCTCTTAAAACACAAACCAGAAGCTGTTGGAATTGAGACACTCTTTTTTAATAAGAATATAAAAACTGGTATTGGCGTCGCACAAATGCGTGGAGTAATCCTTTATCTTGCGATCGAAGCGGGATGTAAAGTATATGAGTTCGGTCCTCAAGAAATCAAAATAGCAGTAACTGGGTATGGGAAAAGTGACAAAAATGCAGTAATTGATATGGTGAAACGCCTCGTCAAGAACACTCCAGAAAAGGCACTCGATGATGAATACGATGCAATTGCTGTTGGTGTCACCACTCTTGCACATTATCGCTAGACATTCTCTTTTCTTTTAGTAAACTACTTCCCAAGAATATGTTGCAAAACGATGTAGTCTTTGGTACAAAATTAGTTATATAAATAAATCTTTACACATTATGGTTACGGATCCAGACGTCACAAATGAACTTGAGGAAGAAACAGAAGACGAAGATGCTTCGCTCGATGATTCTGTACTTGATGAAATAGATTCAGACAATGATGAGGTAGATCCCCTAACTGAAGGATTTGGTGTTTTACCTGAAGATGGAGATGATGAAAAGGAGGAAAGTAAAGACAAAGAAAAAGAAGAGGAGGACGCTGAAGAAATTGAAGAGGAGGAGGACGCTGAAGATGTAGATTTTGATACTTTTGATGATATAGACGAAATGTAAAGCAAGTAAACTAGCGTAGCGACTATTACGAACTTTGTTCCGAATCCGTCCCTACCCTAGGGCGGATTCCTGGAACTGGTAATCTTACTACCTAACTCTCCTCTCCTAGAGGAAATTGTTGGGAGTCTCTGAATACCCAACGTAACTTAAAAAGCGCCTGCAAATGCAGACGCTTTTTATATTTCTTACTGAATCTCTATTTCTTAAAGAGAATTACGAAGTTCTTTTTTCCTCTCCGTAATGGAATAAGACCGCCTGACGATAATTCTATCTGGAACTCACTCAACTCAATCTTCTCAGTACCAAGTGTCACCGCACCACTCTCAATAAATGTACGCGCTTCTCTTTTACTTGAGGCGAGTCCTGAGTTTACAAGCACGTCGGTGATCGTTACGTCACTTATAATTTCATATGTAGGAGCGTTCTGTAATAGAATCTCTTTCTCCTCAGAATGTAACACTGAGGCGTCACCATTAGCAAAAAGAATATCTGAAACCTTAATCGCTGACTCAGCTGAATCTTTTCCATGCACCAGGGTAGTCACTTCTGCAGCCAACTTTTTCTGAGCACTTCGCGACCCGGGACTTGTCTGGAACTCAATTTTTATTTCGTTGATTTCTTCAATTGGTAAAAAAGTGAAGAGCTTCAAGTAGTCGACAACACTTTCATCGGAAGTATTAAGCCAAAATTGATAGAACACATATGGCGTTGTTTTTTCAGCATCCAGCCACACGGCATTCCCTTCACTCTTTCCAAACTTCTTCCCTGTAGCTTTATCAACAACTAACGGCACGGTGATTGCGTACGTTGTTTTTTTCTCAACACGACGTATCAAATCAACACCTGCCACAATATTTCCCCACTGGTCAGAACCTCCAACCTGTACATCACAGCCATACTCACGTGAAAGAGTGAGGTAGTCATAGGCTTGAAGAAGTGGGTACGCAAATTCAGTATATGAAATTCCCTGCTCTCCTGCGAGTCGTGTCGCAATCGCATCCTTTTTAATCAACTCATTTACAGTAAAATGTTTTCCAGTGTCTCGTAAAAAATCTATGAGATTTAATTTTCCGAGCCAATCATAATTATTTACAAATTGTATTTCATTGTCTCCAAGCAATTTTTGCGCTTGAACCTTAAGCTTTTCTACACGCTCAGCGACAATTTCAGGAGACGTAAGTGTGCGCTCAACATCAGGCTTCGGGTCACCTATCATTCCTGTACCACCACCAACAAGAAAAATAACCGCATGTCCATTTCGTGCAAGGTGTGCAAGGAGCAACCAAATCACAAAATTCCCCGCATGTGCTGAGTCGGCTGTTGGGTCGATGCCGTGATAAATAGTTCGTTTTGGACCATCAACTATCTCCTCAAGTGTCTCTGCAGTAAATTGATTTATAAATCCCCTTATTTGTAATTCTTCAGATAATTTCATGTAATAACTCTAGCACACCAGTATGAGTATCAATATATGGACAACTCATGCTAATATGGCCATATTGAACGACATCGTATGAAAAGAAAAGTTAAAATTTGGTTACGAAATCACACGAAAGACATCTTAATAGATGGGCTGATTTTATTTTTTGTTCTTGGTTTAATGGGAACAGGTTTGGTTGTGTTGTGGATATCGACACTGGATATCCCCGACCTTTCCTCTTTTGAGCAACGTCGTATCCAACAATCTACAAAAATATATGACCGTACCGGCGAAATTCTTCTTTACGATCTCCATCAAGATGTTCGTCGAACAATAATTCCATTTGAGGATATTTCCTACAATATTAAAAATGCAACCGTGGCAATAGAAGACGATCAATTCTATAACCACCCGGGTGTAGATGTGATTGCTATCTTCCGCTCTATGGTAAACAACGTACTCAAAGGAGGCACCCCTTTTGAAGGAGCTGGTGGTTCTACGATCACCCAGCAAGTAATCAAAAACTCGATTCTTGAACAAGAAAAGAAACTCACGAGAAAAATCAAAGAAGCGATTCTTGCAATGAAGCTTGAGCACATACTCACCAAGGAAGAGATTCTTTCCCACTACCTCAATGAATCTCCATACGGAGGGACTATTTACGGTGTTGAGGAAGCGAGTCAAGCCTTCTTTGGTAAAAGTGCTAAAGATGTGACACTTCCAGAAGCGGCGTACATTGCTGCACTTCCACAAGCACCAACATATCTCTCACCTTATGGAAACAACCGTGACGAACTAGACAAAAGGGAACAACTTGTTCTTAAGCGAATGCTTATCAATGGGTTTATTACGCAAGAAGAATACGATGAAGCTGCTGCGACTGAGGTGGTATTCCTTTCGCAAGCAGTCACAGGTATCCGGGCACCACACTTTGTGATGTATGTACGAGAACAACTTGTTGATAAATATGGTGAAGAAGCACTCGCAGAAAAAGGAATGCGTGTTATCACCTCACTTGATTGGGAACTACAAGAGGAAGCTGAGCGAATTGTTGCAGAGAAAGCAGCTCACAACACCAAAACATTCAATGCCTCAAACGCGGGACTTGTTGCTGAAGATCCACAAACTGGAGACATCCTTGTCATGGTGGGGTCGCGTGATTATTTTGATACAGAAATAGACGGCAACTTCAACGTCACACTTGCACCTCGTCAACCAGGTTCCTCAATAAAACCAATTGTATATGCTTCGGCATTTTCTAACGGATACACCCCAGACACTGTTGTGTTTGATGTAAAAACACAGTTCAGTAGTGTTTGTGAACCAAGTAATATGGCAAACACAGACCCTTGCTACTCACCAAACAACTACAATGGGAAGTTTTTGGGACCAATTACTTTACGGAATGCACTCCCTCAATCACTCAACATTCCTGCAGTAAAGGTGTTGTATCTAACCGGACTAAAAAACGCAATCAAACTTGCTGGTGATATGGGAATCTCAACACTTGATGACCCAGACCGACTTGGACTCACACTTGTTCTTGGTGGTGGTGAAGTAAAACTTCTTGAACACACAGGAGCGTATGCAGTTTTTGCAAATGAGGGGGTACGCACAAAACAAAGAGCTATTTTGCGAGTTGAAGATTATTCTGGCAACATCATTGATGAAACACCAGTAGAAGAAACGCGTGTACTTGATCGTGAAGTTGCACTCCAGATTAGCGACATTCTTTCAGATAATGATGCTCGAGCGCCATTATGGGGATATAACTCACTTGTGTATTTCGCAAACAGAGATGTGGCAGCAAAATCAGGTAGTACCAACAACCTTCGTGATGCATGGATTATGGGATATACACCAAACCTTGCTGTTGGCGCATGGGTTGGCAACAACGATAACTCTGCAATGGGTGGTGGTCTTTCTGGACTTATTACAACACCTATGTGGAGAGCATTTATGGATGTGGCTTTGTTAAAAATTGAATCACAAAATTTTCCTGAACCAAAAGCAGCAGATTCAAACCTTAAAGCGGTACTACGTGGAGAAATCTTCGACCCCACATCACTTTTAGCAAACTTCCAATCAGGTAGCTCTACCCTCGATATTATCGGTGTAACCTCGGGAATTCATTCAATTTTATACTATGTTGATAAACGTAACCCGCAAGGACCATACCCTAGTAACCCTGCAAATGATTCACAGTATGCCAACTGGGAATATGGGGTGCAACTTTGGAAACAAGAACAATTTGGTGCCCTACTTGATGGTCCAGCTGATAACGAAAATTTAGGTAGAGAGGATTAGAGTATATTTGTTGGAGCACTCTTTTCACCCAACCTCCCTTTAAGATGATTGAGTATTTCTTTTTTCTTTAATTGTATCTCAGTCTTTAAAGGACCAGAAACACGCAGTGACAGTGTTCTGTTGCGCACTGAATACGTTACACCTGTTTTTGGCACTGAGAAGCCGTAGAGGTCCTCCACAACCTCACAGAAGGCACTTATCACACTACCTTGTGGCGCACGTAATTGATTTTTGTATTTATCGAAAAGACTTCCGAGATGTTTGATTCCTTCACCACGTGACATAGTATTTTTATATTAAAAGATGAATTGTTCGGGTTGTGCTTTTTTAAAAAGAGAGAGATTAACCCAAGAAACCTCTATACATTTTACTTTGTTTGAATTTTCCGATTCACTTAGCCAGAATTTGCTTATAGGCAAAACAAATTCTGGTATAAATTCACAACAGGCCTTTCAGGCCTTTGTTCATTTATTCATTGGCATCACGAGGTACCGAATTGTTTTATCATTCACTCCACTAATAACGAGTGGGCGCCCAATACCTGCAAAATGCATCACAATACTTTCATCAGTAATATGACCCAAACTTTCGGACAAATACCGTTGGTTGAAGTTTAGATTTAAATCCTCACCCTCAGATTGAGCTTTTACCGATTCTGTTGTTGTTCCTACCTCCCCACTATTTGCTGACACAGTGAGAGAATCATTAGTAACATGGAGACCAACTTGAAGAAATTTGTTAAGAAAGATATTTGTCTTCTTAAATGCGTTACCTAGATCATTTTTAAGCAAAATAGAGTGTGTAGTGTACTCCTTGGGAATAATCTGCTCATAGTCCGGAAATGAGCCTGTAGTGAGACGTGAGGTGATATACACACCATCATCAAACTGTAATGCACACTGGTTTTCATTCACCTTAAAAAGAGGGTCGCCATCGCGAACATCACAAACACGAGCGAGCTCTAAAGCATTTTTTTGTGGAATAAGAATTGGTTCGTTTAATATAAAGTTTTTTTGAGGAACTGTTTTTTCCATCAAACGAAATGAGTCCGTTGCAACAAAAGTGAGAGAATGTTCTTTCTTTTGTAAAACATGAACACTTCCAAGTTCTGGTTTAATTGAAGAAACACTTGCCGCAAATGAAGCTGTTTTAATACCAAGAGCAAAAAGTGAACTTTGAATTTTCTGACCTACATCTTCTATTTTAGGGATATGAGGAAACTCATCATAAGGAATTGATTTAATATGTGTCTCAGAACCGCTTCCTTCAACCACCAACACGTTTTCTTCAACACGAAGTGTTACCTCTTTTACTGACATATACTGAATAGTTTGTAGAAGTGTTGTTGCAGGAATAGCAATACTTCCCTCCTCTTCAACTTTAACAACAAGTGTTGTTTCTATACCGATCTCAAGATTAGTAGCTTTAAGTGTCAAAGTATCTTTATCAACTGCTAAAAGGATACATTGGAGTACTGGAAGTGTGACGTGTTTTGTACTTACTCTCCCTACTAATTCCAATCGGTCAAGTAGCTGTTCTCGTTCAATGGTTATGTGCATATGTATTTTTCTTTATCCTATTCTACTCCTTACTATTAGCTCTGTGGAAGTGTGGAAATCTCAAATCTGTGGCCTACTACCTACTTGGATTAGGTGGCCTTTTTTGTGTATAAAATGTATAGCTGATGTATGTCGGTGTGTGGAATTGTGTACAACTGTTTTTATTTCCAAAACTGTGGATTACTTACTCCTCCGCACACATGCTATGGACAGGTAGTATGTATTCTATACACCTATCCTCCACTTGGCCATACCCATGTTTTGTACACATATACACAGAGATATACACAGAGGCTTGTGTATAGAAAAATACTTCCCAATTTTGGGAAGTATTTTTTTATTTAAGGAGAAGTCGTATTTGTGTAATTTCTTCTTCAAGTTCAGGACTTGTCTTTACTTCATTTTTTATCTTTTCACAGGAGTGGATGACTGTTGTATGATCTCTCCCCCCAAGTTTTTGTCCAATAGCAGGATATGAAACCTGGAAATCTTCACGAAGTATATACATTATGAGTTGACGAGGCTTCACAATTTCTTTTCGGCGTGTCTTTTCGTAGATGGAAGCCGGCTCAACATCAAAATATCGAGCAACTTTATCAACAACATCAGAAACTGCGAGAGTTTTCCTTGGGCGAGTACTGTTTTTAATAATTTTCTTCACCTCTTCGAGTGTGACAGGTCGTCCAAGCAGTTGAGATTGGCACATAATAGTATTAAGTGCACCCTCAAGTTCACGAATATTTCCTTCAATAGTTTGTGCAAGGTGCTCAATAACATCTTCAGTGAGAGAAAGGCCATGCTGAGCGGTTTTAGCACGAAGGATTGCTGCTCGAGATTCCATATCGGGTGCAGGTATGTCGACAATCATTCCTTGAACAAATCTTGACTGCAACCTCTCCTCAAGTCCTGGGAGAAGTGTTGGGTGGACATCACTTGAGAACACAATTTGTTTATTATTGTCATGAAGCGCGTTGAAGAGATGAAAGAGTTCTTCTTGAGTCTTTTCTTTGTTTGCTAAAAACTGCACATCGTCCATGATAATTGCGTCATACTGACGGTATTTATCTTTAAAGTTGTTTGCGGTACCACTCTGTAGGCTGTTGAAATAGTCGACTGTGAAACGTTCACTGGTGACATAAAAAACCTTTTTGCCTGAGCGTTTTAGTTGGTTCCCCACTGCCTGAATAAGGTGGGTTTTACCATGGCCAGTTTTACCATAGATAAATAGTGGGTTGTATGCAATCCCAGGTTTTTCACTCACTGTTTTTGCTGCGGTGTGTGCAAGTGCATTGAAGGGTCCAATAACAAAAGTATCAAAAATATACTTTGGGTTTAGATTGTCACTTTTGTTTATGTAGTATTCCTCAAGCGGTAACGCTGCATTTACTGTTTGGTTGCGTGATGTCTCAGGTTTTTTGTCGTTTCTTTGTACAACAGCATATTCAATACTTCGTGCGTGTGGAGTAAGTTCTCGTAGTGTTTTGAGAATCATTGATTGAAATTTGTCTGAAAGCCAATCTTTCACAAACACACTCGGCACCCCTAGTGTGATTGTCCCATCTTCTAGAGAGATGATGTGTGTATCACGGAACCATGTTTTAAAGTTTGCTGGAGTAATTGAGAGCTCTATTGAGACAAGTGCATCATCCCACAACTTCTTCACATCGATTTGCTCGGTGTGGACAACGTTGTTAGTAGGGGGATGTGATAGTGGATTCATAGAGATGTAAAACTTGGAACCTTTAGCGTACGAAGCATTATACCTGTGTCTACAGAAGTGTAAACTTTTTTCTGATTCATGGTGGTTTTTACGAATCATTTTTTGTGCAACCTCCCCTGACTGTGTATAACCTGTGTACAACTTTTTATGCTCATTTAATACTAAATTTTCTAAGAATCATGAGAGTCCATTTTTAGGAATTGCAACTCTAAAAAACAAATTATTTTTTATGTAAGATGCTTGTAAAAGCGATAAAAGTAGTGTACAGTTCAGACCTGAAATTAATGCAAAACTAGATATATGCCAAAGCGAACATATCAACCAAGCCAAAAGAAGCGCATGACCACTCATGGTTTTTTAGCGCGTACAGCTACAAAGACTGGTGCACGAATAATTCAGGCACGAAGACGAAAGGGGCGGGCACAACTTGCGGTAAAGAAAAGTAAATAATATAAAGAAAAAACAGTGCCTGGCACTGTTTTTTCTTTAGGCTCTTAACATTTATATTGAGCAAGCTATACTATTAATTATGTTAAAGAAAAAAGAACGGTTAAGTCGAGCTGCATTTAACCACTTTTTTTCTATTGGAAAACGGCGGCACTCCTTCAACGTGCAGTTGCTCTATACCCCACACACTTCATTTCATGGATCGGTTGTTGTTGGGAAGAAAGTGTTTAAAAAAGCTGTTGATAGAAATGCGTTAAGAAGAAGTTTATATGGTGTCTTATATAGACACCATAAGGCGGCCGACTGCACTGGTGTATATATTCTTGTCGTGAAACCTTCAGCAAAAAACACCACATCTAAAAAACTCCTCACTGAAGTTGCGGAACTTCTATCAAAATAAACGTATTTAGACACACTTCCTTATTCACGGTACAATGGTCGCAATAACAATTAAACTTAGCCTACGACATGTTTGTATATATTTGGCACACCCTATTTTTTGACCCGGTATACAACTGCCTCATCTTCTTTATTGATGCTGTTCCTGGTGGTGATGTTGGCGTGGCGATTATTTTTACTACAATTACTGTAAAATTAATTCTCCTTCCACTTTCAATAAAGGCCGCAAAAACACAAACAGTTATGCGTGAAATTGAGCCTAAGCTTAAGAAACTTAAAGAAGATGTCGTAGACAAACAAGAGCAAGCAAAAGCAATGATGGGGCTCTACAAGGAAGCAGGCATCAACCCTTTTGCAAGTGTGGTACTCATGTTTCTTCAGATTCCGATTATCATATCGCTTTATATAGCAGTTTCTCGAGGTGGTGGAATCCCCCTCCCTGACATCAATGTTGCACTTTTATATAGTTTCATTCCCAACCCTGAGGTGATTACAACCGTATTTTTGGGGATGTTTGATATTTTAGATAAAAGTTTAATTCTTGCACTTTTGGCTGGTGGCGCACAGTTTATCCACGCGCAACTTTCTATCCCTAAATCTGCACCACGTGATCCTGATGCTCCACCAAGTATGAAGGATGATTTTGCTCGTAATATGCAACTACAAATGAAGTACGTGTTACCAGTTGTAATTACAGTTTTTGCCTACACCATCTCAGCATCAATTGCCCTATACTTCTTTGTGAGTAATGTCATGGCGATTGCACAAGAGTATATTGTGAAGCGGCATCGTGTGCAGGAGTAGCACTTCCTAAAACTTAAAGAGTGTACATCCAGAGAGTACTATCAGTTTTGTTTATGAAGAATAGTTTTTCTATATTTGGTCCTATAATCATGTCAGTAATATCGATTGATCGGCCGACGCTTTGTGTGGGATTTTCAATTTGAGTAGCTCTTTGTGTGACTGTGTTTATTAGCCAGATGCTGTCATTTGAAGAATATATGCCTTTATACCAGTTCTCTACATAGTCTGAATTTTGACTTAGTATCTCTGCCCCACACCAAATGATTGGATTATTATTTAAAGCTACACATTTTTCAGGGATGGCGAGTGTTGGGATTTTTTTAGCTACACCAGTTTCTTTTTCATATAACGTTGAACTATATTCGTCCAGACCTTCATTTGCGTAACTAAAAGCAAGGACGTCACCACTAATAAACGGAAGAAGTCCGTATGCACCAGGTCCGATTGGTGTGAGGGTGTTATTTTTAATTTCATATAAAAATCCCTCTAAATATTTTGTTGGTTTAGGATATCCATATATATGACCGTCACTCCAAACAATAGTTAGATTGGGAATATTTATAACGAAATCTTGTGTTTCTATTTGTGTTGCTACTTTGTGCGTGTAGCCAATAGTTTGCTCATTGTTGTTTCGAGTAAAGAGTATATCCACATTATCATGCATTGAAATATTTTGTGCATCACCTGGGAGTAGTGTTCTCTGGAGGTCAGTTTCTGAATTTTCTGGTATTTCGCCCACAAGCACTTTCCTGCCCTCTTCCTCTGTCGTGAGTACGACAACAGATAGGTCGGGAGAAAAAGTGGCGTCAATTGTGCGAGGAATGGTTGTTCCTGAAACCTGTGTCTGTGTGCCTGAGTTGAGGTTTACCTCAAAGATGTGTCCAGTCCCCCGCTCAACATAACGGAGTATTGTTTTAGAGCTTGTGGTTGCCACACCAAAGCCTGCAACAGGTACAACGGTGAGTTGTTGTAGTGGTATTCCATTTAAACTAAGTACAACATTTACACTCTCTTTTTCACTAAGGTTAATCTCCTCAGGTCGTTCTGCTGTATCTACAATGCCCAAATTAGAGAATACATCCCGAGTGTCTGTAGGCGCCCCGAACATAAAAAGAAATGCCCATACCCCGAACATAAAAAGGACAACGATAATTCCTACAGTAATAATAAGTGGTCTGTTCATGATGTTTCTTCGTTAGGTACAACACATACATATGAAAAGTTGCCATTAATGCCCCATTGTACCTCTACAACTTCATGTCCTGTTTCGACATTCTCAGACATTTCACATTCTTCAATGAAATCATCCTTCCATGTTTCCACGGCTAAATCTTCTCTCGGTTTCAGTACGCTCATAACCTTTATAAAGTCCCCTCTTGCTACTGCTGCATCAAGTGCTGCTTGTAGGACGCTGTCATTTCTTTCTGTGTCACTTTTTATAACACATGTGTATGTTTTACAAGTAGCGCCGATAGTATATTCCGTTGTAACAGCACCACCTGTATTAGGGTCGGTGCAGGCAGAAGCGAATTTGAGGGCTTCACTATCGGTCATTGATGTCCCACATTCAGTAAGCTTGTCACCGTAACGGGTCCCTAACGGGTTTTTTTCTACTTTTGCCTTCTCAAAATCAAATTCAGGAGCGTTGACAATTAGACTGAGCGAAGTGAGTTGTGGATTGATGGTGTTAAGGATTAAGAAAGCACCCAACACAATAAGTAGTCCCAAAAGTGCGCCCTGGATATCTTTTTTTGCCCCTGCTTTGTCAGTAACAATATCTGAAAGCATGTACTTTACCCCACCAAAAATAATTTTTACTACAGCTAAAAGTGCCGCTGCACTAATAGAGAGTGCATATAAAATTCTGATAAAGTCTTGGGTCGTATAACCGCCTTCTCCTTCTATAGCCACACCTTTTGGTAGTGGAAGTTCTACAAGTGATTTGTACACAGGGATGTCAGCAGCGCTCACAGGACTTGCTGAGATAATGAATCCCAACCCGATGACTAGTATGAAGCAGCTAGTGATGATGTATTTCATATTTAGTAGCTTACACTAAGATTAGTTTTTTCACTTTGTAAAAATTCACTCGTATTAAATAATTCAAATGAAATCTGTGCTGTGCCACTCGTTCCTTGTTTTTGGAGTGTTAACTCATAGGGATTCTCACTGACGTCAATTTTTTTACTATTTATTTTCCACCTAGTTTCAATTACATTTGAGTTTTTCTCTGTAAAATATGGTTCTGCACGCAATACTACTTCAGAGTCAAGAAATAAATAGCTGTCTCTAAGCGCAGTCGGCATTAGTCCACGAAGCGGGTTCGCTTCATAGATATATATTTCAGGGGTGGATATAGGAACACTGACTGCTTTCTCTGCAACAGTAATCCCATCGGTGTTTACCACCTCAACACTTACTGGGAGCTTCGTTTCAAAGTTGGGGCTGAACTGAATACGGCTACTACTTCGAGTGAGGTTTTGACTTTGTGTTTCACCATTTACTTTCCAGATGTATGAATATTTTCCGACTGGTTCTTGAGTTTCACTAAATACAAATGCCTGTGCCGCAATTGCTCCAGCACTCGAAGGCAGCGCTCGTCCTTTATAAAAATGTGGGACGTATGTGTCTGCAGAAATAATGATGTCTACCCGTAGCGGCGTAACCGTTTTTTGGATTTCTATAAATTGCCCATCTTGATTTTTTATTAACGCAGAGATGTTCGTACTTCCCCCAACTTTTGGTGCTGTGAATGAAATAGATTTTGCATCTTTTGCAGTCGTCAACTCGACCCCATCAATAAACCAACTGATTGAACCACCAATTACAGCAAATGCACCAGTATTTATTGAAGCTACAGCTGTTTTTCCTGGCTCTGGGTGCGCTGGGGATGTTGCGATTGACGAAGACTGTAGATTAAATGCATTAAGTTGTGTAGTCCCAGCAAATAAGATGCAACAACAAAATACGACATGGAGTGAAATAATAGATATCCTTCTCATATGGTACAGGATACCATGCACGATAGCTTTTTTAAGTAGTCGCTCTGCATTAGTTTTCATCAACATCTTCCTGATTTATTACAACTGCAAGACACCATAAAAAAACATACGGAAAGAAATTGAAAATTGGAGTAAGATGTCCTATTAAGCAAGCGATAAATATAATCGTTTTCCATCCACCGAGACAATCTATACCTCGAATCAGATAGAGAGCTAAAGCACCAATCATATATGTGAATCCAAAAATCATTAATATACCATGTGCTACAAAGAATATTTCTTCCCCTGGGAGGACGTAATTTGCTACTGGAATGGATTCAGCCCCAAGGCCTAATATAGCAATCCCCCAAACTGAAAAATGAAGAAGTGTAAAGGGGGTTATGAAAGCGACAATCATCCAACTGGCAGCTGCTGCACGAATTCTTTTTATGTTTGTGGTCGCTTCAATCCCAAAGTATCGTCCAGCTTTCTTGAGTGAAGGACCATACATCTTTCGTACTTGAAGTATTCTCTTGGTGTTTAGTTGTTGTGTGCGCTTCCCTTCAGTACTTAGTGGTACTTTTTCTTGCGAATTGCTTCGTTCTCGAGCTTGTACACGCCGAAGTAGTTCAGGTCGCTGTACCGCCGCCCTCCCCCTTCGTAGTGATTGTTTAGGATTTCTGCTTGCACGCGCGACCCCTTTTGCGACACGAACACTGCCTGCAATAATTGGGGCAACCATACATTAAGTTTGGGTGTTACGGAGCTCCTCTCGTGCTTTCTTGATTTGCAGTATTTGCGATGGGTCTGACGTAATAATTTGGTCTTCAGTGTATGAAGCGATAACTTTGAGAGCAACATGTTTCAACCCTGCAAAGAAAATACCTTCCCCTACATTTGACTCAAGGAGTAAATATTTCTCCTCATCAGTGAGGTTGAATGTATTTTGAATATTGTCGATGGCAGTTGGCGACTGCTTCATGAGTAGCTGAAGTGATGAGTTTGTAATCATCGGTACTCCATATGGTGAGCGCAAAAAGTCGTCAACATCTTGAGTGATTGTTGAAAGCCCGAGATAGTATTTACGACCTCGTTTGGCGAGCATAAAGAGAAAGGACGCGGTGTCATCGGACTTCATCATCCACCATGCCTCATCAATTACGAGTAGACGTTTCACAAGACGTCTACGAATAGCACTCCAAATGTGATTGGTAATAATGTACATCGCGATAGTCTTCAACTCATCTTCCATATCACGGAGTGAGAAGACTATAAATTTTTGGTTTATGTCTACATTAGTCGGTTGGTTCATGAATCCTGACCAGGTACCTGAAGTGTACTTCTGTAGTCGTGCAATTAGCGAACCGCTCCCCTCCATTCCGGCGAGCACCATTTCAAAATCAGATAACAGTGGAGGCTCAAGATCGCCAAAATCAATATTCCCAGCAATGTCTTTTAGTGCGTAGGTTTCATTAATTGCTTGGTCTACAATAGTTTCTTCTTCAGCAGAAAGCCCACCGAGCATGAGTCTGAAAAGACCAATAAGCTCAATAATGTGTGACCGGAGCACATCTTCAGGGTTTTCATCTTCTTGCGGAGGGGGGAGGTCAAATGGATTGATATGGTGAGTCGACGAAAGAGAAATGTTGAAAAAACGTCCGCCAGTCGCTTCAGCAAGGTATTCATATTCACGCTCAGGGTCGATAACAATTACCTCAGTGCCAAACATTAGCGAACGAAGAATTTCAAGTTTTGTTGTGTATGACTTCCCTGCTCCAGAGGTCGCAAAAGTTACTGAGTTGTAGTTGGTCAGTGAATAACGGTCGAAAAGAATGAGTGAAGAGTTGTGACGATTGATTCCGTACAGGATCCCAGTGTCAGAGGTGAGGTCAAATGAAGTGAAAGGAAAAAAACTTGAAAGAGGCGATGAGTTAAATTTGTTATGCACCATCAGCTCGTCAGTTACGATAGGTATAACACTCTTAAGTCCTTGTTCTTGCTGGAATAGCGCCGGCTTTAGATAGATAAGCCGAGAATCAAGCATTCCTTTGATCTCTGATTCTGTCTTGTTTAAAGAATCTTCATTTGGGCCGTAAATAGTAACGTAAAGGCCAACATCAAACAGTTTCTCTTCAGATTGTTGTAGTTTATCTCTCAAATCTTCCAGGTTTCTATAGGCAGCTTCGAGTTGTGGATCTCGAACCTGTCCCTGTTCAGCGCGTACGTTTATTTGACTTTGAACTTCAGCAACCTTTTTTTGAAATTTTTTAAGTGTCTCTGCGGTGTTGATTGGGTGAATCGTAATTGAAACATCAAGTTCTTTTTCTAAGTTAAGGATTGGTTCAAGCCAACCATCATTCAGGTAGCGTGGGTAGGATGCAGTAAAGAAGGTGCGCGCAAATGTGCCGCTGATATTGATGTGACGAGGGCTAATGGATATACCATTTGGAGCAATAACATCTTCGAGTGTCATGAGTGCACCCGAAACAGCTTTTGCTGCATCTTCATCAGACGTATTTTGTGGCTTTGTTTTTAAAAAATCGAGAAATTTCATATTGTTAGTATTACCCTTTCTGTGGAGCTTGGCCACTTGCATCATTCGGATTAAAGATGTGGTAATAGAGCTCAACCAATTCTTCATTTTGTAGTGGAATCGTCCGGACACCAACTCGATTAAGTCCCTGTTCTACGAGTGAGACTCGCTGCTGAAGTTGCACTCTGTTTTCTTCAAATTTTGCCTCGTCAATTTTTAAATCTTTTTTCTTTCCAAACATACTTCCAATATTTGAGGCAAAATCGATTTGTACGGGGGTGTATGGAATAACCACAAAGAAATTTTTACTCATGACATCTACTTCTGTGGTAAACGTGCGGATAAATTCCATATATTCACGAATCTGAATCTTCATGAGGTCATTATCTTGTTGAGGTTCACGCAATTTTAATTGTTCAATGTATGGTTCTATATCAAGTCTACGAGATTGAATATAGAACTGGAGTGAAAAATCAAGAATGTTTAGGAACGACTGAAACTGTCCAAGGATAGCCTTCTGCTCGTCTGCTGACTTGAGTGCAAAGTTAATTGATGAGGCGATAAGAATCGTGCACATCTGCCCATTCTTTAAAAGAACAACATTTTCTTTAATGTCACGGATTGGTACGAAATCTTGTGTTGCTCCTTTTGTGTTTGCCATAATTATTTTTCTCCCTCTAGTGAGTTTAATTCTAACTTACGTGAAAGTGAATTGATGTTGTTTTTCCCACTAACGGGCTGTACGAGTGTGCTTGGTTCTCCTAACTCACTCGCATTAGTCTGTTTGTAAACCACGTTACTTTTACGTCGCCAATAATACATTCTATTTTTTTTGTAAAAACCAAACATTGATTCAAGAAAAATAGAAAAAGGCCTATTGTTTACAGGGTAGAATGCAAGTGCTGCAGCTAAAGCAGCTACAGGTACTCCGAGAAACACAAAAAATAGAAATGAGGTAGTGACAAAAAGCACGACAGCAAAACCAACTCCCCCACCCAAGTAGACAAACTGTTTCCACGTAAAGGGCCCAAAGATTTTGTCTTCTATTTCAATAAATTGTGGAACCTCAAATCGCATGTAGGTATTATACATCACTGCCCACGTACCTTTCAGGTACAACTAGCTTACGTTACGTTATTCGTTGTAGGCTTTTTAAGTGTCTGATCTTGGTCGAGTGCTTTTACAGTAGGCTCGTCCTCATCTGTGTTTGTTGAGACTGAGCCGTATCCATGAATACGAGTGGCGTCACGTTGCATAGTCCTGATAGGCTCCACCTTTTCAAGAGCAACATCAGCTGCTGGCTCTAAAGACTCCCCGCTTGAAACTTTTTGGGGCGACTTAAAGCTGTCAGCAAGTTTTGTAAGACTTTCTTTTTTTTCTGTTACTTCCCTTTCCTCTTGTTTTGCAACTGGAGAAAGAAATTCAATAAGGTCTGAAGTGATTCGTTGTGCCTCATCTGCGCTTACCCCAAGCCTCTTCTGAAGAAGTTGTGGCAAATCAACTATTTTATAGAAGCCGAGGATGACATCACCAACAAGTTGAGCATATTTTTTATATAATTCTTCATCCAGGTTGTACTTTTTGAAGGTCTCACTCAATGTAGTTCCGCTCTCAGGAGAGGCAAATAAATTTTGTATAGATTCTTCAGAACTTCTATATCGCTCTATCCTATCATTGTCTGTTTGCATATATTATGAATTTTAACTGAACATTGCGCCCATACCACTACTCAAAAATTGATTGATATCTCCAGGTACACCAGCACCATAAGTAGTGCGAATATTGACACCGATTCTTCTTTTATCAACACCATCACTCTCATCGGCTATCCTTTTAAGAATAGATGCCGTAAGTGGGAATTTTGAAGTTGCAAGATTTGATGCATTAATAAAGTTGGTGCTCTCCAAAAAGTCTTTTGGCAATTTTGCAATCTCCTTTTCACTTTTTCGACTGTTGATTATTCTTTGCGTTTCTACAAGGCTACCAGTAGCTGCGGCATTTATTTTTGTTTCTCTCTCTTGTTTAATTTGTGCCAGCTCGGTTGGAGTGATTATGCCACTTTCGGCCATTGATTTAAGATCATCAAGTTGTGAATCTTGAAGATACTCAGCATGGTCGTAAAGTTTTTCATAGCCAACAGATTTAATCTGATCTTTTGTTGCTTTACTTAAGTTCTCAGGCTTTGCAGGAATGTGACCTGGTCCAGCAGTACCTTGTGCAACGATGCCGAGTTGCTGATGCGTTGCTTCTTGTTTCTTCTCACCAAGCTGTTTCTTGAATTCGTCTGACAATGTCTCAGAGGTACTTAGCGCCTTGATGTGGTCAGTATTCAAGTCTCCTACTGCAGACAAGAGCGCACTACGTCCCCCTTCGCTCTTCGACATTTCAAGTATTTGTGGACTGCTTGCTTTTGCAACAGCACGTTCCATCGCCACTCGTTCACTTGAACCTGGTGCCGCAGTTGCCCCTTGTGAAATGGCTGTGTTAATTTTATCAACTTCCACTGCTCTTGTTGCACGTCCTGTGCGCTCCTCATCCATTTTTTGCGCATCTGAAAAACCGGTTCCGCCTGCACCATAATCACGTGCTTTAACAACTGCGCGGCGACCAGCTTCACCACCCAGTAATCCTCGGGTTACACGGGCAGCAGACCTAGACTTCCATCTATTGTCATCAGTGTTTTCTGCGGCATTGTCGAGTCTATTGAACATGCCGACACCGAGTTTGTTAAGGGCACGTCCAGCTGTATTTCGGTACGCAAAACCACGTGCTGTTCCACCCAAGCCTCGTAAACCTCTTCCCATACTTTCTATACCTCCTGACATTCCAGATGCACCAGCGATACTCATCATTTGTGCAACTTTGATCGATGCATACATAAACCCTATCATCATGCAGAAATATACAATGATTTCCATAGAGCTTACACTGTCCGCATTTACGTTTGTAAGATCTGCATATGATGCACCTTCCCGTATGGTTGCCATGAGTGTCTGCATTACCCGCAGTGACATGAAGAGAAGGAACATGTACGCTGGTGCAAAAAAACATTGTTTGAAAAACCCCTTTCTCCACTTTGATGACATTTCACTAAAATTTGGCAATATCCATCCTAAAAACATTATTGGCGAAAGAACCATGTAGATGACTAATGCCACAAAACGCCCAATGATTAAAATGCCACCAAATGCCATAATCATGCCTGTAAAGACAAAGAAAATAAACATTACAAGCGCTAAGACAAACGTGTTTGCTCCACTGTTCTCGATTCCACCAAGACCTGCAAAACTAGTAAGTCGAGCGGAGTGGATAAATGCTCCTGAAATAGTATTTCTACCAGGTAAATAAAATGGATCAGTATCCTCAGCTTTCACCACATTTGAACTCACTTCACCATCTTCAGCTACTGAGACCTGCGTATACAGTGATTGATTGTAGATTTGAACTGCAAGAATATTAGAAAAATCAACGATTGTCTGGGTGATAAGTAGACTAAAATTAATCAAAAGAGCCGCTGCAATGAGGAGTCCAAGTGATTTACGAGTTGAAGAATCTTCAGAGTTTAGGATTGTTCTGATGCCTATATACACAAGTGCAAATATAAAAAGCATATTTATAAGGTCGCGCACTGTAGTCCAGAGTTGCGTCACCGCGACGCCCAGTCCAACATCTCCCGCAAACCTGTCTCCCATCCCAATAACAAGCATTTTGAATGAACCATCGAGCAAGTATCCTCCAAAAATAACAAAGATGCCACCAAGTAAAAGACATAATTGATAAAACGCACCCGCAATGTAGTCCAGAATTATATTGGCATATGCAAAGTCTTTTGGGACAAACAAAAGTACAGAGAAAACAGAAAAAAGTAAAAAGCTCTGTCGGTATGTTTTTTTCTCAGTAAAGAATCGCATACTTATTTGCAGGCATTTTCAGCGCTAATAATGTCATCAGAAAATTCGCTAATTGCAGGTTTTATTTCTTCATTCAATTTCTTTTTAATTTTCACTATCATGACTTCATTTCCAATAAGCTCGTCTTCCATAAGCGCTATAAAGTCATCAAAAATTTGCTTAGTGGATTGTCCGGCGAACGTTGCATCTTCGTACTCTTGCTCAAGCGCCTCGAGTGCAAGAGTTGTTGCGATACTAATTGGTATTGCTCCTTGATTTGCATCCATGGTGGCAGTAAGTTCTTGAGGAAAATCAAGGTCCCAACATTGGTCTGGATCATTTTCGTATGGTGTTTTGGCTTTGGTATATTGTTCTTCAACAATATCAAAAGCTGACGCAATTTGAAGTTGATACTCAAGGACCGCAAGGGTATTTATGATAGCTTCTTGAAATGAAATATTTTTTGTAATCATTTCTGCTTGTGCAGATGATAGATTGTCAAAAAGATTGAAATTAAATGAAGATAAATCACAAATAGAAATATCAATATTGATATCTAAACCAGCCATTATTTTATTGAATATGATTGCAAAAATGCTCTCAGTACAGGTCTGGGTATTCCCCCCTCGCTTGCCGTCTGGGTCGGGGTCAACTTCGTTTGGAAGATTGTCTCCGTCACGGTCTGAGTCTGTGTTGTTGAATACCCCATCACAATCAAGATCGTTTGCACACCCGGTTGTGTCAGTGTTGTTTCCACTGCTTGGACCTTGCGGTGTCGTGTCTTCTGCATTGGAGACCCCATCACAATCAAGATCGTTTGCACACCCAGGCAAACCGTTTGTGTTCTCACTTCCTGGACCCCGCGGTGTCGTGTCTTCCGCGTTGGGTATCTGATCACAATCAAGGTCATCAGTACAGCCGACTGAGTCGGTGCCATTGTCAGGATTTGGGTCAGGAGTCAGATCGTCTGGCGTATATTCCTTTCCCATGAGGCCATTATTGCCAGAACTAAAGACGGTATTAGCTAACTGGAGCTGTCTGCTATTTGCTACTTCTGTAAAAAATTCTGGATCCATTTCAAATCCTGCATTTGCTTGAAGTTGAAGTTGGTTTGCAATTTTTTGCATAATCAAAACCCCCGGGTTTGTAACCGTACACTTTTCACGGATGACCGTGTCTGTGTTTGTGGTGGTAGTTTGAGAGTTAGCGGGACCACCTGGTGCAAACGGATCATAATTTGGATCAGCAGATTCTGATGCGGTAATCGCAATATCTTCCTCACATATTTTCAGGTCAAGAAAACCGCTAGACCAGTCGGCTCGACGCAACACATTTTCTGTTTGTTCTGCCGTCTCTTCTCTGATGCGTTCTTGCTGCGCTAACTTAGCGCCGACTGGAGTATTTTCTGGATTTGTAATCATCGTGAAAAATGCTCCCCAGCCACCAGACTCGAAGTTGCCGTCTTCTATAAAACTTTCAATATCACCGTCAGTTTTGTCGGCAAGCGCACATGTAGATTGATCACTAATTGAGCTAACGTTTGTTTGTTGGTATTCAAGTTTTATTTGCTTTATCACTTCGTACTTAAACGCGTCACACATTTCACTGTCAACAAGTTCGTCAGAAGCTTGTCCTGCTACGTTGTCTTGTGTTCTTTGTACAAGAAGCTCTAAACTTTGTATAAAAAAAGGATTACCGTCTTGATAGCCGGAATTGATGTATGCGATTTGTTCGCGTGTTTCTTTCGCAAGCTCACTCTGCTGAAGTGCGAGTGCTGTTCTGTCGGTACTGAGTTCTTTGTCTCGTATTTCTTTAACAAGTTTGACAAGATCTACTTCAGCTTGACTGCCTGGACCACCCACGACTGTTACAGGTTGCGCTCCTACAAATCTTACAGGCACAGTTTGTGCTGCTGTGTTCTGAGGAAAAATCATAGTCAAGAAAAAAATGGTACATAGAGTAAAAACTATACCCATTGTTTTTTTTGTTTGAGCGTTAAGCGATTTCATATTATTCATAGTATTCTACCAATCGCAGCACAGGTTCATCACCTGAAAAACGAATTCCATCTTGTAAGTATAACGCACTGTAGAGCTGTACAAGCGTATCAGTCATCCCCAGTACATCGCTCGAATATCTTTTGTAGCGAATCAAAGTGTAGAGCGGATCATCGAACACAACTTGCATAGCACCGACGTCATTTTTCAATGCAAGAAAGGCATTTACGATGTCCAGATGTTCTTTGCTGTACCCTTCTGGAACTGAGACATCAAGAAGAGCGTTTTCAATATTCTCGTAGTTCGCATATGGTCTTTCTAAGTCTTTCAATCTTTCGGTGTCTTGTCTGTTGAATGCGTCTACAAAAATTTCATATTCATGCTCGCCACCACTTTGGTTGTTGAGAATAATCAGAGAGACTAAATTTCCGTAGCTCCGCAAAAACTCAGGACTATTATTTTGAGTAACGTTGATGCCGCTTGGTCTGTAGAGAATATCCTGCGCCTCACGTTGTAACTTTTCAATTGAGTTGTTAACAATTGTTTCTTGTGTTGCACCGAGGGCACCGTAGGCTTCTGCAGTGAGTACATTTTCGAAAAACTCAATGCCATGGCGTGCGGTAAGTGTGTCTGGAATTTTGTACGGGGTGGTCGACGCGTTTTCAGAAATAATTATAGGGGGTCCAGCAAAGAATCGTGACTGCCAGTCAGGGATGCCATCTGCATCACTATCGATGACTGGAATGTGCTCACGCTTCACAATGAAAATTGATTCGTCATTACGTTGTGGAGGTGTCTTCGTATTGTATTTCTGGCTACTCCAAAAAGCGGTGCCCATAAGCACTACCCCAAGTAAACTAGCAACCAGAATTCTTTTTTGTGAATCACCCATACAAAACGAAAGTTTTATACATATATATGTATAGAAGCTTTGTCACAAGTATACCAGTCTCAAATGCGTGAGCAGTTTAATCTTGTATAAAGATGTGGCTAAGTTGTGGATTTTGTATGTATAACTTCCTTTGGTCCTGTGGAGAGTAGTAATGCTACTAGTTGTGGCCATATTTCGACAGGTACATCTTCTGCGCGTGTGGAAACAGGTAGAGAGAGTGTGGAGAAGATGTGGGTAAGTTTCTCTCTGTCGTACTGTTTTGAGAGATTGCCCAACAACTGCTTGCGTTTTTGGCCAAAGCCAAGGTGTAGGGTCTCAAAAAAAACTTGTGCATCAACATGTTGGAGTCTCTCTCTGCCTATGTTTCGCACGAGTATTATTGCGGAGTCAATCTTCGGAGGTGGGGTAAAGTGACCTTTGGTAACCGTCCGAACATAGATTGGTGTGCCATAGACTTTGACTGAAAGTGAGAGGAGAGACTCCTTCTCCCCCCTCGAAAGGTCTGAGGTGATGCGCTTCGCAACTTCTTTCTGTACCAAATAAACCAGTAACGTCGGTTGTATCTTTGATTCAAGGAATGTGCGAAACAGTAATCCTGATAAGTAGTACGGGATGTTCGCAACTACTTTGAATGACTGGTCAGAAATGCCTGGAATCTTAGCTAAATCAAGATGGCGTACGTCTTGATGGATAAGGACAAGATTCCCTTCCTTAATTGCATCTATGAAACGTTCCTCAAGTACGGATAAGGCGCGCTGGTCAGCCTCAAGTGCAGTAACTTTTGCTCCACGTTTGAGTAACTCTTTTGTGAGTGCTCCAGTGCCTGGGCCTATCTCTAAAACGTTGTCTCCTCTAGTTACTTCGGCTGCGTCACACATCCAAGAAGGCACCACATCACTATTTAAAAAATGTTGGCCTAGTGATTTTTTTGTTAAAAATTTCTGAGGAGTATCCATCTGGCTAGAGTATGGCAAGTGCCCCCTACTTGCAAGGGGTGTTGTTAATCAAGAAAGATTGTTCGTTCATATCCTGATTCGCCACCACGACCTGGGGTGTCGTCTCCTTCAATGTATTCTGCGTCGATGTCTTGTAAAAATGAAGAAGGGGCATTTACTTGTTGAGCTCCAAAAATGGTTCTCATATGTGCATACGTGAGAAAGAGTTTCTTTTCAGCTCGAGTGAGTGCAACATAAAATAATCTCCGCTCTTCTTCGTGGTCGACACCTTTGTCATCAAGGCGTTGGTGTGGGAACAATCCTTCTTCAAGTCCGGTAATAAATACATATGGAAACTCGAGCCCTTTTGCTGCGTGTACAGTCATGAGGCGAACTGCGTCCCGGTCTTCTTTTTTCTCTAGTTCATCTTGGTCACTTTGAAGCGCTGCATTTTCGAGCAAGGCCTCTACTCCCTCTTCAGCATCAAGTTCATCGTAGCGTGTTGCGATGGTCACAAGCTCTTGCAAGTTTTCTAATCGTGTCAAATCTTCTTCAGTTCCTCCTTTTTTAAATTCAGTTTCTAGACCTGTTCGTTTCATGATAAACCGCAACGTCTCAGAAATTTTTTCAGTACGCGCTGTGTCGGTGATGTCTTGCATCATCGTGTAAAAACGCTCAACTTTTTCTAGCGTTGCACCTTTGAGTTCCTCACGTTTCCCTTCGAGAAGTTTTAGTAGAGTCACTTTTCCAATGCCTCGGGTTGGCGTGTTAATTATCCGTGTGAGATCTGCGGTGCTGTCTGGATTTAAAGCGAGGCGCAAAAATGAAAGTGTATCTTTTACTTCTCTTCGTTCAAAGAATTTTGTGCCAAGGAGTTGATATGGCACTTCGTAGTTTAAAAATGCTTCTTCAAGTGCACGCGACTGAAAGTTTGTCCGGTAGAGAACTGCAATGGAAGATGGAGACGCTCCTTCAGCCATCAACTTTTTTACAGTCATTACAATATACTCAGCTTCGTCCGAGCCTGTCATTGCAGCATAAAGTGAAATTTTCTCACCTTCATGGTTTGAAGTAAAAACTTTTTTGGGAATCCGGTTTTGATTTTTTGAGATGACATCATTTGATGCTGCAATAATTGTTTGTGTGGAACGATAATTTTCTTCAAGGAATACAGATGTAGCTCCCGGAAAATTCTTTTCAAACTGAAGGACGTTTTGAATGTCAGCACCGCGCCAAGAATAAATATTTTGATCGATGTCTCCAACGACGCAGAGGTTTCGCTTCTCACCTGCTAATAATTTCATGATCTCAAACTGTACTTTGTTGGTATCCTGGTACTCATCTACGTGGATGTATTGAAAACGCTTCTGGAGTGTCTCGCGAACAACAGGATATGCCTTTATTAGATTTAATGTTTTTAATAGAAGGTCATCAAAATCAAGTGCGCCATCTTCTCGAAGGATTGTTTCGTACTGTTTCCAAACCTCAGCCGCTACTTTTTGCGGATATGAAGACGCATTTTCCAGATAGTCTACTCGTGAAAAAGCGTCCCCTTTTGCACGCGAAATCATTGAAAGCATATTTCGTGGTTCAAACTGTTTTGGATTGTATCCACCAAGCTCAAGCGCTTTTTTAATAGCGCGCATACTGTCGCTCCTGTCGTAGATTGTAAAATGACGTTTCAGTCCTAATGTTTCATGATGCTCTCGTAGAATGCGTACACCGAGTGCATGAAATGTGGTAACTGTCGGATGTGAGTCCATTCCGGCACGAGCAGCCCCCGCAAATTTTTCAATGATTGCGCGAACGCGTTCACGCATCTCAGTTGCAGCTTTGTTTGTAAAAGTGACCGCAAGGATGTTGTGAGGGGCGACTCCTCCTAAAATAAGGTGGACAATTCTGTGCGTGATAACCCGTGTCTTCCCTGAGCCAGCACCCGCAAGTACGAGCAAAGGTCCTTCGATAGTCCGGACAGCTTCTTTTTGGGGCTCGTTCAATCCTTCTAAATGTGCAGTACTCATAGTTGGTTTGAAGCATGCTACCTTAAACACCTATATATGTATAGTTTGAACTCCCCAAAATGTAGATACCTGAGTGATGCTTTAAACTGGGACATCTTTTTAGTATGTTGGCAATACGCCAAAAACCATTTATGTAGGCCCTATAATTTCTTCATTTTGAATATAGTGGAAAAGTGAAATACGTCAATTGACCCGTTCCTTTTGTTTAGTATCATTAACCCCGTACCAAATTTTGGTAGTGAAATTGAGAGCGTTATCGCTCTTTTTATTTGAAAGCATGACCGTCTACGGAAGCAAGCAAGCGGTGAGACCATAAAACCAAGCGTATTAAACCAAACACCCCAGATTCTGATCCTTCAAGTAGTCTGCGTCTAAAAGGACGCGTTGATCAGAAAACATATGTACCGAAAAAGACACTCAATAGTGTCCAGTTCCTGGCAGCAGAATTGCTTCCTGTATGTCTTTTTCTCCTACTCCCGATGTCTGTGCATGCAGGAGTTTTTTCATCCCTCATTGATTTGATGGGTAACAGCACTGATAGGATGGCCCTTGTTGATACTATTGACCATTCAGCAATCCAGACCGATCTGTTAAGTGCCACACAAATTGACCCTGTAGCTGCAACGGGGGGTGGTGACGTGTTCGTTTCTGATGGCGCGCTTATTTCAACAGGTCCCATCGCTGAGAGTGAGAAAGCGGCCTCAAAAAATGGTGGAGAGATTAGTGTATATACAGTGCGAGAGGGTGATTCGCTTTCCCAGATTGCAGAAATGTATAGTGTGACCACAAACACCATTTTGTGGGCAAATGACATTTCAAAAGCTTCGAGTATTCGCCCTGGCGATACTCTCGTTATTCTCCCTATCGTTGGAGTTCGGCACACAGTTACAGGGGGTGAAACACTTAGTACAATTCTTAAGAAGTATGAAGCAGATTTGGATGAGGTGCTTGAATATAACAATCTCACTTCTGATAACGTTCTTGCGGTCGGAGATGAGATTATGATTCCAGGCGGAAGTATTCATACAACAACAAAAGTTACCGCACGTCCTACTCCAACAAAATCATCTGGAACAGTTTCAACAAGTGGCTACTTCTCCCACCCTGTTCCGGGAGCAATCAGAACACAAGGTATCCACGGCTATAATGGCATTGACCTTGCAGCAGCATATGGTGCTTCAATTCGGGCAGCTGCGTCTGGTGAAGTTATTGTTTCAAAGAGTGGAGGTTGGAACGGAGGATACGGAAGTTACATTGTTGTAAAACACGGAAACGGCACACAAACACTCTATGCCCATTTGAGTGGAAACAATGTATCGGTTGGTAATTGGGTTTCACAAGGTGAGATCATTGGTGCTATGGGAAGTACGGGGCGGAGTACGGGAACGCATCTCCACTTCGAAGTTCGAGGAGGAAGTAATCCATTTTAAGTGCACTGCTTCGTTGTCTGCACAAAAAAGTCGCTCATCGTACAGTAAGTACGCCTCGCGACTTTTTTGTTTGTCGCCTCGCATTGCATCTTAAAATATATTACTTCTGACTAGAAATAATTTGAATTGTAGGTGATATAAATAAAAGAAAAAAGTGCGCAGTCATAGCTGCGCACCTAGGTATTCAACTTCTGAGTTTTAGGTGTCTCTAAACATCCCAGGTGGAAGCGGTGACTGGACCATTGTAGTCTTCCATTCTTCCGCTTCGTGCGAAGCCAAAGCTTGGCAATCTATTCTTTTCAATCTTTCTCCATTCACCCATCTGATGGTATCGACAGTTACTGGATTTAAGAAAGCCTTCAGGTGTGTACTCATCGCCAGGTGCATTGACTTCAAGAGCATTTTCCTCAAAATCAGGTATACGTTCTGGATGCATCGCGAGCAGACAGGCAACCTCGAATATCCCCAGTGGGAATTCACTCATGCCCTTACGTTTGCAGCAAGCTTTAACCATTCGGTCAGATTGCCCTTTGCGCATCGCTCCCATTTGTACAGGAATAATCATAATACGACCCCCGACATGATGTTTCCATTTCCAGGCAAAATTATTACGCTGACAGATTATTTTTCCTTGACCAGCGAAGTGGGGTCGAACATGCTCTTCAAGCGTTAGACCTTCCGGAGCTCCATATGAAGCGTGGCACCCTGGCCGGTTTCCACAAATGCTGCTGTGCCAATTTAGTGCTTTGTACATGATGCTGGTGTGACTGTCAGGAAACTCCTCTTGGATTGGAGTTGCCCCCCACCCTTCAGCCCATTTTGGAACATCAGGCAGGCCCATTTTGATGCGTTTCAAGGCTGGCTTGCGGTCAATGCGAAATCTGTCCGCAAGCATATGAACTTGTTCTTCAATCGGCCTCAATCCCGTGTATGCTTTTGGGTAGCTGAGGTCACTCTCAACCCAGTCGCAGGTGAAGTTGCTTTGCTCATCAAGCATCTCACTGAAAGTCCAGTCAATGCGGTTCTCCATGATAGCTTGTGCTTCCTCATGGCTTCTCCTTGCCATTTCTGCTGTAAAACGTTTTGCCAGTTCACCCAGCTGGTCAGGACTTATAACTTTGCCATATTTTTTTGTTAACATTTCAGTCTCCTTGGTGGTAAATCCGTTTTGCCGGAACGACTTGTCAATGAATTCAGACAAGCTTCATGTAAATAATGTTTACGAACACGAAGCTTGTCTGAAAATTGGAACGATACACTGATGGCACTATACTTCAACATGACTGGTTGTCAAAGTTAAACTGTCTCCAATAAAACTGCTAGTCAATACATTTGAATGTTTATTTTGCGTAACTGATTATACTTTCACTCGATATTGCAATGCCTCAAAAAGATGTGATGGCTCGATGTGTTCTTTATCGTCTAGGTCGGCAATCGTCCGAGCTACTTTGATTACTCGGTGGTAGCTTCTTGGGGAGAGGTTTAGTTTTTGGGATGAGGCTTTTAGGATTTCTTTTACTTCATCGGTGAGAGTTATTGATTCTTCGATGTCTCGGGCAGACATCTCTGCGTTGGTGGTAACTCCTCGACCTTCCAGACGTGAGCGTGAAAGAGTTCGAGCGTTGAGTACTTGCTCACGTGCTTTTTCCGTCTCCCCTTCTGCTGCTTTTGTATTGGTGAGTGTCTCGTAGTCAACATGTGGAACTTCAAGCCAAAGGTCGATGCGGTCTAGGATTGGTCCAGACACTTTGTTCTTGTATGTTTCAAGCATCGCAGCACTATAGTCGGTCGTACCATCTTCGCTGCCTCGATATGGGTTCATCGCAGCAACGAGAATAAAATCAGCAGGGAAAAGTGCCGTTCCCTGTACACGAGAAATTGAAACAACTCTATCTTCAAGAGGTTGACGAAGTGCATCGATGCTTCGTCTTTCAAACTCAGGAAACTCGTCAGCAAAAAGTACGCCTTTGTGTGCAAGCGTTACCTCTCCCGGTCGTGGGTATGTCCCCCCTCCAACGAGCGAGGTATGACTTGCGGTGTGGTGCGGAGTGCGAAACGGAGGCTTTGAAGAAATATCTTCAGTCAGTGTTCCTGCAATGGAATGAATACGCATCACTTCAAGGGTCTCTTCTCGAGAGAGAGGTGGCAGCATACTTTGAAATGCACGGGCGAGCATAGTCTTCCCTGTTCCCGGTGGACCGACAAGCATGACGTTATGTCTCCCTGCTGCCGCTATAATAAGTCCACGCTTCGCACTTTCTTGACCTTTAATATCTTCAAGTCGAATATATGACTCGGTCCAGCCATCAACTATTTCAGTAACTTCTTGTGCGGTAAGTGAAACTCTTGTTTCCTCCTTTATGTCTATGTGTCGGATGACTTCAGTCAGTGTGGTTGCTGGAAAAACAGAAACACCCTCTACAAGTGCAGCCTCGTTTGCGTTTTCTTTAGGGACCACGATTTCCGTGAAACCATGAGCAAGTGCAGTTTGTACAATAGGAAGTACCCCTGCGACTGGGCGTAACTGACCATCAAGTGTAAGTTCTCCAACATACATTCGTTTCATGGAGTCAACAGTAATCTCTTCTGCAGCAAGTAAGTATGCGAGTGCTATGGGTAAATCAAAAAGAGGGCCTTCCTTTTTGACGTCAGCAGGTGCAAGTGAAATAACAATTTTATGATTTTTACTTTTTGGTGACGGGTATCCAGAATTTTTAATTGCAGCACCAACTCTATCTTTTGCTTCCTCAATTGCTTTGCCAGGAAGTCCGACTATCGAAAACGAATGCAGACCTCGTGAGAGGTCTGCTTCAATAGTCACCGGTATGCCACCTGTTACTGTTCCTTGTGCTGTATGTACTCGAGCAACTGGCATGGTGTTTTATTTTGGGAGTTGTGCTTCGTCGTTAAGATGCGCGATGCATGTTCGTGCAGCGGGGTTTGCATCAAGTCGCTCTGGTTCAATTTCATTTTTTGAAATCTCGCAGATGCCATATGTCCCCACTTCAATTTTTGCAAGTGCTCGCACCACATTATTATATCTCGCTTCAAGTGGTTCTATTTCAGCTCGTCGTTCCCCCCACTCTTCTTTTCGGTCGGCCACTATATTTTTATCTGCCTCTGCGTTTGAAGGATCTTCCGGGGTTGCTATCCAATCAGCTGGTACTTGTGGGTTGTGGATACCTAACTCTGATAATTCTTTTACTAATAAATCGCGCTCATCAAGAAGTCGCTGTTTGTATGTTTCGGTTTCAATCATATTTGAACAGTATACATTATGGAATAAGTGCTGTTATTTCAGGTATTGCTTCACGAGTTGTAGTTATAACAATTGTATTTTTGTCGGTAAACGTATAGATAAGTCTGTCCTTCCCTGTTTCGTCAACAAGAAGTCGTGCACTTAAATTGCTTATAACAACATCTTTAAAGAATGCCTCACGTACTTGTGTGCTCGTTCTTGCAAAAGGATCAAATGATTCATAAACTGTTTGTCCAAATAGTGGTGAAAGATCGGCGCTCATTGTTTGCTCCCACGCGAGCATCCCCGCAAAGGCTGTATCAAAGTTTGTTACTTTGAAGATGATAAATGGCTTGCCGTACATCCCTCCAAAATTTATATCGGTGATAGCACGGGTAAATGAACCAGGCGCATTTGGTGTTGTCATGGCTGCGAGTACTGCAATGGAGACTCGCTGTTCTCCGTCTGCAGTAACTTCAACTGGGTAGACATGTATAGAACTCCCTGTGTTTCCTTGTACGGCTTTTAAGATTTCACTATAGAGAATGGCATGGTCATTTGAATACGCAACGGGAATGTTTTCTTTTGTTGCAATGAGTGAGCGGACACTTGTTATGTTTTGGATTTGCGTCACGTCACTTTTTTTACTGAAGAAATAAAAGCTTGTACTAATGCCAAGTGTAGTTGCAATAAGTACTACAGCAACAACTAGAATTGGAGATTGTGCAAAAGAGCGTTTTGGAACTGGCGCAGCTTGTGTCTGTGCCTGTTCCTGTGACTCAGCATATGCAGCTACTCTCGGAGAAAGCTGCATTTTTCTTGGTGTTGGTGCTTGCGTTGGTGTAAGGTCTGGTTCTGGTAGTGTAACTTCCGGGATTTCTTCTTCAAGTTGTGCGGACCTTTCTATAGGCTGCTTTATGTAAGTAATTGGCGCAGCTTGTTTATTTTCTTGTATGGGATTTCCCTCAGAATTTTGAGAGACTTCATCTGTGGGCTGATTACCAACTGTATGTGACCACTGTGGAGGGGCCTCTTCCTCTTTTGGTTTTAACGCAACAGTATTTTCTGTGCGTGGATTTCGTTTTGTTTGTTGTAGTCGTGCAGCTACTTGCTGGTAGTCTTCATCAGGGGTTTGTGTTTTCTGTTGAGCCGCTGCTTTTATAGTTTCGACCCGTTCTTGTGTTTTGCTGACGGTATACTTTTCCTCGTGTGCCTCTACATATGTATCTTTTTTTTCTGTAAACCAGTTATTTACAGACTCAATAATGGCTGGAATGAGTCGGAAGCGTTCGTGTTTGATGTCACGGATGATCGAACCTCTTCCGAGGTCGTCTCCTTCTTCAAAGGTTCTGAAAGAATCGTCGCTGTCAGACAGGAGTGAAGCTTTAGGTGCTGAAGTAAGTGTTTTTACCTCATCCATTCCTGGAATCTTGAGCACTTCATCTTGCAGTGCATTTTCAGCTTTTGTGACTGCCTGATTTTCTTCGTACGCTTGTTCTGTAACTTTATTGCCAACGTCCTGATCAAATGTAACGCCACCGTCATCAAGAGCTGTCCCAACTTCTTCATGTAGTACTTCAGGTTTTGGAGTTTTGGAAATAGGAGGTGCTATAACCGGAGATACTTTTGATGGTACATAGGCAGTGTTTTGCGTCGCCGCATTGCTAGGTGTCGCTGCGGTGTGTTTTTTGGCACGCTCAAAATCACTTGCAAACGTGCGCAGACGAACAATATCCCGCTCTCCTTGTGGCGAACTCATTACCTATGATTATGACATGTTTGGATGAAAGGCTAAACTCTCGATATACACGAAAATTAGTTTTCTGGTGCTTCTATCCCTTTTTTCTTCGCGAAGTCTGGATCAGCCATTTTAATGGAGAGGCCAATCTTGCCGCCTTCAACCTTTGAGACAACAACTTCGACAGTTTCTCCAACACTAAGTAGTCCTTCAACCTTTTCAAGATGGAAAGGTGCGATTTCAGAGATGTGAATGAGCCCTTCGTTCTGGGCGTCAATTTTTGCGAAAGCCCCAAAATCTGCAAGTCGTGTAATAGTAGCAGTCACTCGTTCGCCAACTTCGTATACTTTTGTAAGTGCAGTTATTTTTTCGGCAGCCTTGTGCGCAGTGCCGTTTTTACCGGTGATGAAAACTTCACCCGAATCTTCGATTGAAATTTCTTCAACACCTGTTTCTTCTTTGATAGCGTTTATGGTCTTCCCTCCAGATCCAATGATAAGTCCAATTTGGTCTGGAAGAATTTTCATGGTCACGATTTCGGGTGCACGTGCTGATATTTTTGGTCGAGGAGCTGCTAACTCTCTTTCCATAACGTCAATGATTTGAAGTCGTGCCTGCTTTGCTTTTTGCAATGCTTCAGCTAAAACTGGCACCGGAATCCCCTCAACTTTTACATCCATCTGAATTGCTGTTACTCCAGCACGAGTCCCGGCAACCTTAAAGTCCATGTCACCATGTTCGTCCTCAGGACCTTGTATGTCTGTCAGTAACTTATAGTTTTTGCCATCCATCATGAGTCCCGAAGCGATACCCGCTACTGCTGCACGAATTGGCACACCACCATCCATAAGCGCAAGTGTTGATGCACAGACCGAACCCATTGAGCTTGAACCGTTTGAAGCCATTGTTTCAGAAACAAGTCGAATCGTGTATGGAAACTCTTCTCTTGATGGGATGACTGGGGCAACAGCTTTTTCTGCAAGTGCTCCATGACCAATCATTCGACGGTTGAAGCCGCCAACGCGTCCTGATTCACCAACAGAAAATGGAGGAAAATTGTAATGGTGGAGGTAGTGTTTTTTTGTTTCCTGTTCCTCGATGGTGTCTATAAGTTGTGCAGCCTCAGGTCCACCAAGAGTGAGTGCTGTAAAGATGTGTGTTCCACCTCTGTAAAAAATACCGGAACCATGTAGCACAGGTGAAACGCCTCCAGCCTGCGCATAAAGTTCGCGTACCTCGTCCATCCCGCGTCCATCTGCCCTCTTATTTTCTTCAATCGCACCACGATGGATTTCTCTATTGATTTCCTCTTCAAAGAATTCAGCAGCCATCGCTTTATCAAGTGCTGCAATAAGTTCTGAGGCTTCTTTCAAAAAATTATCTTTGAGTTCGTGGAGGTGGTTTTTCCCGGCTGTGTTTGAGAATAAAGTTTTGTTTAATTTTGTTTGAAAATTATTTTCAAACAGTGTAGTAAGCTCTTGAGGTATTTCAAGAGGTGTGAATATTTTCTTTTCTTTTCCAATTGCAGCAACAATTTCTTTTTGGAATGTTTCAAGTTTTTGGTGTACTTGGGTGGCTGCCTCAAGTACAGTCACTATGTCAGCTTCGTCAACCTCATGTGCTGCCGTTTCAATCATGTTTATGTCACCATCTTTTCCACACGCAAGAATTTCAAACAAAAGGTTTCCTTTCTCTCGTTCAAGATAAGACGGATTTACAATTATCTCACCCGTTTCTATGTCTTTGCCGATACGCACCGCTCCGACTGGACCGTTCCATGGAATATCGGATACCGAAAGTGCAATTGACGCACCGATCACGGAGAGTACATCAGGATCGTCCTCCCCCATTGCAAGTACTGTCGCTACGACCTGAATGTCGTTACGCATTTTTTGATTGAAAAGCGGACGTATGGTTCGGTCAATAATACGAGCAGAAAGCACGGCTTCTTCACTAGGGCGACCCTCTCTACGCATAAATCTACTGCCCAAAATTTGCCCTACTGCATAAAATTTTTCTTCAAATTCAACAGAGAGTGGAAAATATGGAAGATTACCTTCCCTTCTGTTCATGACTGCGGTTACAAGTATTGCTGTTTCACCCATACGCAATAATACTGAGCCGTTTGCTTGTTCAGTAAGATCGGTGAATTCCGCAATAAGTTTTTTGCCTGCAACTTCACACTCGAATGTTTTCTTTTGCATTTTGTTTGTATTTATAAGGCGTCCAAGCTCCAGATTCCAATCTATTTTGAAACCCCCTTGCTTGGAAACCTTGTGTAAGTAACATATTGAGCATAACAAAACCGCCAACTTGCACAAGTCTACGTAGGTAAACGAATGCTCGTCGGCGGTTTTGTTAAAAAGAGGTTAAATATCGTCGGTATCAGTCCCTACAACTTTCTTAATTTTTTGCGAAAGTCTCGTTGCTCGCTTTCTCCCCGTTGCGCGCGTATTTCGTTGTGGACGATTGCCTATTAAGAACGTGTTTGGATCCTCATCCATATCAATGAAATCATCAACTACTTCCTTAAATCGGGAAGAAGCAGAGCGTCCGAAGGTGATTCCTTCAACTTGGCAGCCCTGACTTTTAACGTATTCAACAAGTGGAATAAAATCCCCATCACCTGTTGCTAACACAATGGCGTCAACTTTGTGAGCAAGCTTGATTGCATCAACTGCCATCCCCACGTCCCAGTCCGCTTTCTTTGCACCTCCGTAAAAAATCTGTAGATCCTTGGTTTTAATTTCGATACCAACTTTTTCAAGTGCTTCAAAAAATGGTTGCTCTTCACCACTCTCAGTGTTAACAACGTACGAAATTGCTCTAATAAGTTTACGTCCTCCAAGAGCTACTTTTACTACGTTTGCAAAGTTAACCTTTGCTTTGTGTAAATTTTTAGCTGTGTGATACAGATTTTGCGTATCAATAATGATAGCAACCCGCTGTTCCGGATGTCGTATAACTGACATATATATATTAAAAATTAATTGGTGTCTCGGATATGTCCAAAACAAATGTATAAAAATAATGGCCTTCTTCTAAAAAGTATAGCACTCAAAATACAAAATGCTCCAAAGCGGAGCATTTTGTATAAACGGTTACCGTTTTAGTCCAAGCTTTTTGATGAGACTTCCGTACGCTTTGTCGTCCTTACGCTCAAGATACTTGAGGTGCTTGCGACGGTCTGCGACCATCTGCAAAAGACCACGACGTGAGTGAAAATCTTTCTTGTGCTTCTTAAGGTGTTTCGCAAGCTCGTCAATTTGACGAGTGAGAAGTGACACTTGTGCCTCTGGCGAACCAGTGTCAGCATCGTGTCGCTTTGTATCCTTAATCGCATTTGCTTTTTTTTGTTTACTTAACATTATGCAAGTTGTTTAAAGGTGCCGTGCCGTGCGTAGATATGCGCACGGGACAGCCGTATAACCTGCGAAGGTTGTAAGAACTATAGCACATATAATTATTATTGCAAGTTATACGCTAGATTTTTGTTTTGTCAAAACACGTTGTAAACCCTGCCTGCTATACTACAGGTAATGAAACTTCATGAAATGAAGCGTCAGTTTCTTGAATATCTTGAAATTGAACGCGGACGTAGTGTTAAGACTGTTGAAAATTACGACCACTATCTCGACAAGTTTTTTGCGTTTGCGAAGACGGATGATCCTAAGAAGTTAACTGAAGATTTGGTACGTGAGTTTCGTCTCTACCTTAACCGACAGCCTGGTACAAAAGTTGGTTCTCGTGTGGAGCCGATGAAACGGAGGACTCAAAATTATTATCTCATCGCGCTTAGAGCTTTTTTGAAGTATATGCGCAAGCGTGGTATTGAATCACTTTCCCCTGAGTTCATTGAGCTTGCAAAAGTTCCAGAGCGTTCGCTTGACCTTATTACACCTCAGGAACTTGATAGATTGATGAAAGCCCCCGATACGAAGACCCTGCAAGGTTTACGTGATAGAGCAATCCTTGAACTTTTCTTTTCAACTGGTCTCCGTATCTCTGAGCTCTGTAATCTTTCAACTGATGACGTCGATCTCACACGTGATGAATTTTCTGTGCGCGGGAAAGGAGATAAGATTCGCGTAGTATTTCTTTCTGATGAAGCCAAAAAGGCAATTGGAGCATACTTAAAAGCTCGAAAAGATATGAGTGATGCACTTTTTGTGCAGTATGGAAAGAATGCAAAAGCGGCGAAAGACATACGTCTTTCGCCGCGTGCAGTACAGCGCATGCTAAAAGCTTGTGCTATCAAAGCAGGAATTACGCGCAAGGTATCACCACACGTTATTCGCCATAGTTTTGCAACTGACTTATTAAGTAACGGTGCGGATTTGCGTTCTGTTCAGGCACTTCTTGGACACGCCAACATTGGTACTACTCAAATTTATACGCATGTGACTGATAAGCACCTTCGCGACGTTCATAAAAAATTTCATGGACGTAAGTAGAGCCTCCAACAAAACTTACCCGCGTTACGCCAATCGAAGTTTTTTGAATGCTTCAAAATCTGTTGCTTGGTAATATGCATTAAATCTTTTTTCGTCACCAATCGTAGAAGTTGGCGTTTTTCCATAATCATGCCCGGGAAGTACGATTGTTTCTTTAGGTAGTGCGGCAAGTCTGCAGAGACTTTCGTATAGATTTCTGACACTCTCTGTATTTGTGCGTCCACAACCACCGACAAACAAAGTGTCCCCAGTAATTACTTTGGGGACTCCATCCGATGCATCTCCTGCACTGATGTAGTAGCAGACAGCATCGTCGGTGTGCCCAGGTGTATACATAGTTTGAATTTCATTATTCCCAATTGGAATAGCAGTTTCTCCGTCGACAGCAATGACCGTTTCATATTTTCTGAGTTCAGAGGTTCCATTTGCATGTACATAGATAGGTGCATGAAATTCAGTTACTGCAACAGTTAATTGGTCAATGTGGTCCGCGTGGGTATGAGTGATTAATATCCCTTTCACTTGGTAGAGATGTAAATCTGTCTGAAGTGAAAGACTAAAGAAATCCCCCGAAGGGTCTACAATCAACGCCTCGTTTGTTATGTCATCAGCAATGATGTATGAAAAATTGTTATCAAAACCTTTGACTGCAACTTGGTGGATGGTGAGTGCCATTGCTTTATGATACCAAATATAAAAAAGACCGGAAATGCAAAGCATCTCCGGTCTTTTTTAAGCGTACCTTACGCTTTTGCAACGTTGATCGCAGCAGGTCCTTTCGGTCCTTCTTCGATGTCAAATGTTACTTCGTCTTGTTCTTTAAGGTCATCGAATACGATGTCTCCTACAACTGAACGAGCGTGGAAGAAAAGTTCCTTCTCACCTTCTTCTGGCTTAATAAAACCGAAACCTCGGTCAGCAACAATCTTTGCAATTGATCCTTTCATTTTATTTTTTGATTCTTTAATAAACACAAAACCTTCTACACCCGAATACTTCTGTATGAGATGAATCCCAAGAGGAGAATCGCTTTGTCGTCAAGTATTAAAGCATTTCCACAAGAAAACACAAGGTCTGCAAATAGGGCCTTTTGGGGGCTGCTGATTATTTTTCCCTATACCTTCTTTGAGAAGGCGCTGTTAAGTGGTGTTTTGAGATAGCTCGTCCCATTGTCTTTTGATTGAGGTAGTTGTCCTGCGCGCATGTTTACTTGGATAGAAGGAATGATGAGTTTGGGCATCGCAAGTGCTGCATCACGGTCATTTCTCATTTTAGTAAATCTCTCAGGGTCAGTTCCCTCTTTGAGATGGATGTTGCTCTTCTTTTGCGCACCTACGGTAGTTTCCCACTGGTATTCAGTCCGTCCTTCAGGGAGATAGTCATGACACATAAACATCCGCATTTGTTCTGGTAGTGCAAATATCTTTTGTGTTGATTCGTAGAGTGTATCCGCACTTCCTCCTGGAAAATCGCATCGTGCCGTGCCAAAGTCGGGCATAAACATAGTGTCTCCTGCAAAAATGGTGTCTCCAATGACATACACCATGTCTGCAGGTGTGTGTCCTGGTGTGTGCATGACAAACGCGGGGATGTCTCCAAGCGTAAATGTGTCCCCATCACTCCAGAGTTGATCAAACTGACTGCCGTCCCGTTCAAAATCAGTGCCTTCATTGAATACTTTTCCAAACGTGTCTTGTACATCAACAATATACTTTCCAATTGCCAATTTACCGCCTAGTTTCTCCTGAAGGTATGGTGCTGCTGAAAGGTGGTCTGCATGGACGTGTGTTTCAAGTATCCATTCAACAGAAAGTTTCTTTTCTTTCACATACGCAATAATCGCATTAGCATTCTCAAAAGAGATAGTTGCTCCGTTTGGTTCAAAATCCATCACACTGTCGATAATTGCGCATTTTTGTGTGGAGGTGTCAGTGACAACGTAACTAATGGTATTGGTAGCGGTGTCAAAAAAACCTTGTACCTCAGGTTTGTGTTCTAAGTATGTTGTGTAGTTTTTTTTCATAATATTTCGTGCTTATTTTCTAATTCCTCCCTCGTCCGCCTTTTGGTCCTCGCTCAGTGTCATTGCCGATTATTTCTATAAAGGCTGTTTCCGATATGTACACAGGGACGTAGGATGTACCGGTCATTTGTTCTATTTGACTATTGAATGCGCGAAGGTGATTGCGCGAACCCCGTTGTAAATTTTCGTATACTACGAGTAGATCTTCTCGTATTGTTCCACTCATATATAGTTCAAGGTCGTTGATGTCGAGGTCTTCAATCAGTGCACCGACATTGTAGGCTTCAATTAGTGATGCACTCCCTTGTGCAACTAAGTCTGTGTAGAGCGTTTGAAGGTCAACATTTTGGAATACGCCCGCTTGTGCTGAGGCTGGGTCAGTAAGTCCGTATCGATTAAGAAGTGTGAGAACTGCATCCATATGCGTTTGTTCACTTTGTGTGATATTTACAAACACCTTAGCTCCCCATTTTTCATAGAGTGTTTGGTATACATCGCGCGCAAGTTTTTCTTCCTCACGCATATAGACTAAACCTTCTGCTTCAGTGTCACTGAGTTCCCCTGTTTGTATGTCTGCCGTAAGGAGCTCTGCATCAACAAAGTCAGCCTGGTCTACTTCATACACAATGGGTTGCGCATATTGGTCCTTTTGTGCTACTTGGTTTTGTTTCTGTGCAGTATCCATTTTAGAAGTATTACTGAAGTACCAAACTGCACTACTAAATACAATAATTACTATCGCTGGAAGTATATATTTCATAGTATTTGTTACTTATTCCAGGGCATTTTTGCAAGGATAAAACTCATTCCGCACCAGCCACTCAGACCTGCAAACGTGAGTCCTGCACCAACAAACACGCTTAAGAATATGAAGTAAGGGTGTACTAAAAACGAAAGTGCGTAACCAATTAGAATAAACATTCCTGCACCCAAAAGTACCTGTCGCATAATTGGCATGCGATTAGTAAGAGAGTTAGTGGCAAAACCAGCTTCGTCCCACGCAAGAATTCCTCCCTCGACATTCACGAGTTCCGCCTGTACGCCCGCAGACTGGAGCTTCTCAATCGCCTGTCGCCCTCTGTTTCCGCTGCGGCAATGAATGTAGACAGTTTGTTTTGTTGTAAACTCACCTGCATGCTGTTCAATTTCATCAAGAGGTACGTTACGCACTCCTTCAATATGTTTCTCATTGTATTCTGCAGGTGTGCAGACGTTAATAAAATCAACAGACGGATTTTTATTTTCTGCTCCAATAACTTCCTTGAAAGTATGTACTGATATATGTTTCATAGTTATCCTTTTATAAGTGTAAGTAATTGATCGAACATCTCTTGCCCTTTGGCATTTTTTACCGTAACAAAGTATCGTTGCAAAAATGCCTCAACAAAGTTCTCTCGCAGTCCAGCAAATGAGCGTGATGCTGATAAAAGTGTTTTGCTCGCCTTCACACAGTCAGGCTCATCTACGAGAAGCTCAGCTTTGACAGACGCAAGTTGCCCCTCGAGTCGGCTGATGTGATTAATAATTGCTTGTTTTTGTTCTTTCATATGTAAAGCATAGCATACCCCCTACCCTATATCAAGTATCGTACAAAAAGGGCCGCTCATTTTGAAGCAGCCCTGATTTTTATACACCAATCTCTTTTTCCTCGTCACGTTCGATCATCCCGATGCGTGCAAAAAGTTCTAAGAGTTCAAGTGCGGGGCAGCGCTTCCCTCTATTGTTTTGAGGAAAGTACCTGTCGATATTTTTAGACGCAACAGGAATGCCGAGTCCTTGGAATACAGTTTCAATATCGCTCTCGTCATCCATATATGAACGTTCAACAAGACTGATATAAGTACCGTGTATATGTCGGCTTACTGCCCACTTCCCTCCCATAGCGGGAGGTAGATATCGATTATCCACAAAAATCTCCTTTCTTGAATGAACTAAAAACAGAGCCTGCTTTGAGGCGGGCTCTGTATTGGAGACATATATAAGTGTTATCATCCAATGCACAACCAGCCTCGAGGGCTCGTAAGGACGACTAGCAGGCCAGTTGTATATACATTCATTACTCCCATGGTACTAAAAAAACCGCGCGCGTCCAGCACGTGCGGTAGTGAAGTGAGTTGGTTTAGGCTTGGAAGGTATTCCTCCCATGTTCAGACAGGGTAAAGCTTTTTTTTTGCTTAACTCATCCTATCTTACTCTAAGCTCCTGCGGTCGCCCGCGTCGCCATGTATCCGTACATGGGATGCATAACATATATAGCGGGAGCATTTACCTGTTCCTAATTGTTGGAATCGCCTGTTGGTCTCTTCCAACTCACTTCACCAATAACATAGCATAACTATCCTTGAAAACTAGAGCAAAAGAAAACCACCATCTATGGTTATCTTCCATTGTAGATGGTGGTAGAAATTTTATTGCAACGCAAGTGACCATTCACTAACTTCAACGATTGGTTTTTTGCCGTCCTGTTCAAATTGTTTTGGTATATACGTGGCGGAATGTTGTAGTGGTGAAAGTGTGATATTCAGTCCACTAATTTCTCCATTCCGGATATGGCCCATTCCGGAGTCAGTGACTGTGCCCCCAAAAATTTGGGCAAACAATCTCATAGCAGCTTCTTCCTCTTGCTGATCGAATACCAGAAATTTTCGGTCTTGACCAAGAGGAACTTGTTTTTTGAAAGCTTGAAGGTGTGGCAACACCTGCAAAAGAAAAGAATTTCGTGAAAAATCAGGGTCTAACATCGGTAGTTCTTTCTCAACTGCATAGCCTTGCCCTACAGAAAATTTTACTATTTTCATTTTTTCCTCCATCAAACTTAAAAGCTAAATTTACTATGTTTCTCTATCTTGTCAAAAGGTTTCGTCATTTGAGATGAGTTTGGTCTTTTGTAATCTATATTTTGTCACCTATCACCTTTAAGTATAATTTTGCTCCACTTGCTCTAGTGTGTCGCAAGTTTTGTAATGCAAAGATAATGGCAACTCGGTTGTCTACTTAGAGAATGCGTCCCTGTTTACATCAGCTTCGGTCATGCCGGTTTTTAGCTTGAAGTTTGATAGCACTACAATTTGAATTTCATTCCCCTGCTGTTGGAGGAATTGTGCAACTGAAATTGTACGCCTGACCTGACGATGCTAGTCTTGCCATCGTAACGGCCCGATGCGTCCATGCTTAAATTTAGGTAGTGGTACAAGGAGGCATTTTATGTAAAGTTGACCTAAGCCAATTTTAGATTTGAAGTGGATTCAAATTTAATAATCTGATATGTTAAGAAGGTCGACGCTCAAAGAGGAGAATCGATATGGAGCACCGGAAAATGACTTCCGTGTGAAATCTGCTGGTCGCGGAGCTGTTGCTACCTATAGGTCCAACTAATGGGTAGATGATGAAATCGAGGCGGGTCCCAACGGCATCCTCTGAGCCTCTCATTACAGGGATTAAATGTGGTATCCCTTGCAGCATCTAGCCCTTTCGTTATAGGTAGGGCCCACCACTAGTTGTCCTCCAAAGACACTAGGAACGATAGAGTGTTCAGACCAAGCCACTGCCTGAAATATGGTGGTAGATCACATAACCATAAGGTTGGGCAACACACGGCTCTGTCCTGGTAAAGTGAGGAATAACCTTGCAACCGTGTAACTAATCCGGCAATTGTCGGATTTTCTTTTTTATAGATTTTAATCAGGGACCCGAAACGTTTTTGCGTTGCTGTATAAGCTTAAATTTAGTGTTGGCCGTCTGGTACGGAGTTGGAACTTTTGTTGTATAAAAAACCCGCGTGAGATTGCGGGCACCAAGTTTGTAGCTTGAGGGTGACCGGTCAGGGTATCTTTAAAGGAGAACTACTTCTAAGCTCACCTCCCCTCTACATACAAAATTGACTCAACTAGTATAGTAGTTTTTGTGCGAAGTTCAATGTCTGACCGTCTGGTACGAAGTTGGAACTTACTATGAAATATACCTCTCCCTATTTATGTGTGGAGGGGTATGGATTTAGGAGAAAGTAGATTTCTTGCACAGAATCAATCAGGGCAACACGCCTGCCAAACAGACTTGCAGACGATAATAAAAAATATATAGCTGTAGAGAAGAATGGATAGAGCGAGCAGCGGCAACCACGCGACAGCAGAATTTGCTCCGAGAGTTACTGCCGAAGCTCCAGCAACCAACAAAGACAACATCATCAACGTAGTCAGTATTTTGGTAGCTGTTTGCTTTTTTGTAATTTTGTTAAGGAACTTGTTGAACTTGTTCATGTGAGCCTCCTTACTTCAAGCGCCCTTTTCTAGACGCCTTTAAATAATATAATAATAATGTAAAAAGTCAAGTTTATAATGACTGGGATTTATTATATCTTTTAACAAACTTGTCAATATCATCGATGTGAATTTTAAGAGAATGATAATGATCAACATCTCCTTTAAACCTAAGTCCTTCTCCTAAATTTGGATACTCACCTTGGAAACTATTTATGTATCTGGACCCATATTGTGACTGTATACTTAACTCGCCTCTTGAAACATCTCCAAACTCTACAAAACCATTCGCATCAGCTATATACTTTTCTGAAACACTTGGTGTTTTTCATTTTTAGAATTTTCTATATTTAAAGGATATCATATCAAGAAATCGAACTTTTATTCAGTTACTAAATACCGCTTCAATATTGTTACCGTCTGGGTCAAGTACAAAGGCGCCATAATAATTTGCGTGGTATTCCTCTCGTGTGCCCGGAGCACCATTATCTTTTCCACCAGCTTCTAAAGCGGCTCTGTAAAAAACGTCTACCTCTTCTTTGGTATCAGCTTTCCAAGAGACGTGTACGGGACCACTCTTGTGGTCAGTAACTGTAAACCATGTATCTGCTTTTTCGCCCTTCCCTAGTCCAATAAATGTATCGTCCCCGTAAAGTATTTTATAACCAAGTGGCTTCAGAGCTTGTAGATAAAATTTCTTAGTTGTTTCTAGGTCGCTAACCCTGATTGTTATGTGGTCTATCATGAGTGTATTGTATCAACTCTTTGGCCATCCGGGAGACTTAATTTTTAACGACCTTTAGAGAGTATCAAAATGGATATACTCTTGTGGTGTGACGTTGGAACCGCTTTACAAACTGCCAAATCGTGGTAATTTACCTTCAAAATAAACCAAGTTCCTTAAGGAGGAAATCATGCCCGGATTAAATGGAGAATTCATCCCCTACCCACCGTTGGCTCAGTCCAATTCCCACCACAAAGCACGTGGGAGCAGTCAACGTTTCCTGCCTGATGTGCCTGAAAATCTGCACCGCCCAAATCACGAATTCATGTCTGACGAAGAACTTCGCCAGTACGTGGAAAAAGAGTTGTCGCAGGTACGAGAAGAGTACGGTAACCTCGGCCATGAAGAAGCCAGTAAGGGTGGTACGCGACACGTCGATTTCTACAAGATGATGCGTGACAAATTCCTGATGCCGAATCTGTGCTATCTCAAGGTCATCGGGCGTTTGCCAGAAGGAATTGATCTGGCAGCGATTGGAGTTGAGCTGGAAATTCCTGACGGCATCAAGTAACCAATCTGCCAGAAACAGATACACGACCTCGCATTAGCTTGTGGGGTCTATCTTTCTTTTTTGCCGTCTGGTACGAAGTTGGAACTTTACTTTAGTTGATTAATTTTAATATGTGAACTATAGTGAATTACCTTAATAAAGGAGAGGTTGAATGGAAACAGATAACAACATTCGCTGGTGGCGATTCACCCCGTGGGTAATTGTCCGAAAGCGTATCTTGACGGATGAACACTTCGATTTGGAGAAGTTTGCCCTCAAGCACAAGCTCGATGCTGTACAGGTCAGACGACTTGCTCGAGGTCGACAATTCAGCTTCTGGCCGGAATTGTGCGCAGCACTTAGCGAAGAATCCGGTATATCTCGGCAATTTTTCGAGAGGTTGAGTCGACAGTACTTTTCTATACCGCCATCAAGTCCGATGGCCGCAGCGCTGCCCCTGGGAAACCTGGGGCAGTTTTTTTAATTAACTCTTTGGCCATCCGGGAGACTTAATTTTTAACGACCTTTAGAGAGTATCAAAATGGATATACTCTTGTGGTGTGACGTTGGAACCGCTTTACAAACTGCCAAATCGTGGTAATTTACCTTCAAAATAAACCAAGTTCCTTAAGGAGGAAATCATGCCTGGATTAAATGGAGAATTCATCCCCTAAAGTCTATTCCATATTGTAAGTCTCATCAAAACAAGTGAGCATTATTTAAGCACAGTAAATTTCTATAAAGTTGACAGTGTGTCGAGAATATGGTTTATTTGCTTCGGTTTAGTACGAATACAACTCAAACAAGGGAGGCGTTTATGCGTCCAAAAATGAAGATACTAATGTTGATGATCATCGCAGTTCTGGTGAGCAACCCTGCCTTTGCGCAGGTATGTCCTGAGCTCACTGTGTTGCAGTGAGCAGCTGGCTATGTCACCTTCCTCAATCTTGTGAAGATATTTGGAGCCACTATCGGGGCATTGGGCTTCCTCTTCCTCTTTGGCGGGGTTCTGGCTCAGATTGTCTACCACGCTCGTGTATTGATTGAGGTTCTTGGGTACATTGCGAGTGTAGCACTCATTGGTGCTGGGTATTGGGTCGGTCCAGAATATTTGACCTGGACGGTTTTCTTCGGTTGTATCCTGTTTGCCGGCACTGTTTTTGCCACCCTTTGGATTCACGAGATTAAAGGTGATGATCCTAAGCCTTTGGCGGCACTCTTTATGGTCGTCTGGGGCGCGGTTGCTGTGTACTACAGCATGACTGAAGTCGGCTTTCTTGCCATTATGGCACTCATGACGGTCCTTGGCTTCAGTATTGTGGTGACACAGCTTACGTACTCATTCGGTTTTGAAAAAGAATCGATGATACCGCAAGCGACAATGACAGCGCTCATTTTGTTGGCAGCATTTGTGGTTATCCATATCTGGGTACCGAACGCTCCCGCTGCGCTTGCAGTCTTCAAGCCGGGTGCGTTTTGGGTCGCTTCATTTGTTTCTTTCACCGGCCTTCTAATTATGGCGAGTCGGTACTATTCAAAAGAATCCCAGTACTTCATGATGCAAATTGTGACCGTGATTGTGTATGCAGCGGCGCTCAGTATTGCGCTCATCGCAAACATTAACCCTTTGGCTGGCATGGCGGGCACGTTCCTCGTATTCTATCTGGCTGAAAAACTCACCGACGTGCCTGTTGAAGGTGCGGTGGGTATGGGCGTTAGACTCATTCTCATCGGGGGTCTCCTCTACGGAGCCTGGTGGTACGCGTCGTCGCATGGTGATATGGTGCAACAGTTCCTTACCGCGCAACTCTGATTGTGCAACAAAAAAGACAAACCGCCTGGGGCAACTCAGGCGGTTTTTTTATTACGTAGTTAACAAGGAGGTGTGTCTTGCAGCTCAACTCTACATTCGTCTAGAATAATGATTGACCTCCTACATGCCCTTTGAGAGCAGACCGACTACTGAAACTGTAACAAGAAGTAAAATTTCTATAATTATGAATAACACTCCGAATCTCCAATAAAATGCCCACGACATCCCAATCATAGTTTTGTCTGGATGCTTTTCAGTAAAATCTCTATATTTTGGATTTATTCCTCCTAAATTCCACAAACTCATACGTTTAATTTTAGCCATTAATTAACAACCGTAATTATATCAGTAGAATATGTAGAAGGAACTCAATTTTTTAAATTCTGGTACACTATAAAATATGAAAATCTATTCTTGGAATGTTAATGGTATTCGTGCTGTTGATAGAAAGGGTTTATTTGAGCCATTTATTGAGAAACATCAGCCGGATATCCTGTGTTTGCAGGAAACGAAGGCTCAGGAAAGTCAGTCTCCCATTGATTTGCCCGAATATGAAGAATACTGGTGTTCTGCTGAGCGTAAAGGCTACTCAGGAACCGCCATTTTTACAAAAATACCCCCAATTGAAGCCTTGTATGGGATTCCTGAAGACCTTAAAGAGAAATATGAACTTGATGACACCTATGGTGACACAACTAAAGAAGGTCGTGTGATGACGCTTGAATTTGATGCTTTCTACGTTTCTACAGTCTACACGCCAAACGCAAAGGACGATTTGTCCCGTATTCCAATGCGTCAACATTGGGATCCTGCGTATTTGGAATACATGCTGCGTTTAGAAAAAGAGAAGCCAGTCATTTATTGTGGAGACTTTAATGTCGCTCATGCGGAAATTGATCTTGCTCGTCCGAAAGAAAACAAAGGTAAGAAAGGTTTTACCGATGAAGAGCGGGCTGGTTTTGGCGCAATGGTTTCAGCAGGCTTTGTCGATACACTTCGTCATATGCACCCCAACACTCCAGACTTATATACTTGGTGGAGTCATTGGGGTGGAGCCCGTGAGCGTAATGTCGGTTGGAGAATTGATTATGTGATGGCATCGAATGTGCTCATTCCTCTTCTCAAGAATGCAAAAATTCACCCTGATGCGTTAGGCAGCGACCACTGCCCGGTCTCTATTGATATAAGTTTGTAAAGGAAAAGCGCTTAGATAAAGACTATCTAAGCGCGAATTTGAGTATTTTGTGGTCACGATATATCTTTCGCAGTTGTTGGCCACTTTCCGCCTCGAGTACATAAATCGAGAAAATAGCAGTGCCTTTTTTAAAGAGACCTGCAGCATGCATCGCATCCCAGGCTTTTTTCAAGGGTTCTTTGAAGTACCTAATAACTCGATTGTCACTTTGGGCTTCTTCAACGGGTATTGATCCTAAATCATAGGTAAACACGTCCTCGTTGTGGCTTATTCTAAGCAGTGCAGTGAGTGACAGTAACATTGATTCTATCTTAATTTGGTTTACCAAATTATGTATTTGGCCACCCTTGTATAGAAAACGCTTAAGTTCATGACCTGACGCATGCACAAAACTGATTTCAAACCACATAGTCCGGATATCCACAGCATGCACATCCCTTAAAATACGGCTTATTCTGAAGATTTCATCAAGACATATCTCAAGCATCTGTTGTTTTGATGCCGTTTTGTACCCCTCCGGTGCTACTTTGCGTATTTGAGTTCGAGTATGCACCACTTCCCTACTCGTTACCTTAAGAAGTATGGAGATAGGCGTTGTGCTGTCTGAAGATCGCGCACGCATCTTTTGATAAAAGATTTCACGAGCAGCGTCTTTTGTCTCTTGCGTTAAGTGCATGCGCACCGCGGGAGGTAAATTGTGATGCATTTCAAGAATTGAAATAAGTGTGTTTGCATCAGTGCAAGCAACAAACCAATTTCGCTTCTGGTCATCGTAAAAAAGCTGAAAAGCTCTCCCATATTTTTTGGCTGAACCAAGGTGTACAAATGCACCTCTTGAGAAAAGTAAACGAAGCTCATCTAACCGGAGCCCCGTCCTCTGCTGAAGACGTTCTACTCCGTGAATGGTGAGTTTCATTTCTGTACTCCTCGTTTTAAAGATCTGCTCCATTACTTGTATCAAAACAAATTTGAAGTTGCAACTTTGTGGTGACATGCAATCAAAAAAAGTAATAAAACAATCACATGATTCTCACACATGTCAAATGCTCATACTGACAGCTCAAAAATATGGCTTACTGTATGTACAAAAACACTTTTTAAAATAGCATATCCTTTATAAAGGACATACAAATAAAGTTATGCACAGTTATGCACAAGCTTGTCCTTTACACATATCTATAAAGGACATACTATACATGCAGGCCCAGAGAGGGCAGGCGACAACAAGAAGAAAAGAAAAAGCGGTTGTCCCTAAACAGTTCGTTCCACAAGTAAAATGAGTTATACCTCCAACTCAATAGCACATAACATCCCACACTAACGTAAGCACTTGATGATGGGTTGCAATGAGGAGAAGAATCTAAAAGAGAAAGAAGAGCGAGATTCACATCCTCATAGCAGCTCATACACCAAGGTACAAGTAAATAATTGTACGAGCTTACAAAAAGTCGAACCATCATTTATGGAAGTCCCAATAAGGACAACCACCTGAAGCATACCGCTTCAATCGGTTCGCACGAAGTAAGACCCGGACAACCGGCAGCGAATGAACCAATCATTAGCTTCCGATTATCCGGGTCTTTTTTAATGCTTATTGAGTTGCAAAATTTTACTGTGGCTACCTTATATTGACGTTGGGTATTTTGCTTCCCTCAATCGAGGAATCACAATGTGTGTTGTTGAGAGTGAATAGTAATAGTACAAAAATGACTAAATATCCACATCTGCGATGCTTTGGCAAAATCACTGAACACAGTACAAAATTTTGAAGTAAATATACACGCTATATAGTTATCCCCATAAAAGGACGCAAAATTGGAGATTTTGCGTCCTTTTACTACTTTCTGTGTTTTTAAGGTCAAAAACTCTATCCGACTTTGTGTTCTTTATCAATTTCTTTTAGTGCGGCCGCTTCTTCCTCTGCGAGTTTTTGTTTTCCTGCTTCTGCAAGTGTTTGTAGGTCACTTTCTGATAGCTTACATAGCTCTATAACTCTTGCTTCAAGCCACTTTTCCTCATTTAACGCAGGTGTTTCCAACACTTCTTCCATAAGTGCGTGCAGTACATATCCTAGCTTTTTCCCCGGCTTTTCCCCAGTTATTTCCATAATTCTATCTCCCTGTATCTTCAACATTTTCACTGATATGGGATCTCTAAGTGCTTGGTCCACCATTGACTTATATTTGCGAAATCTGAACGGTTGTTCTTTAGGGCGTCCTGTACCTATGCGGTCACAAACACGAAGATTGAGCAGGTCATCAATATGGTCCTTCCCTATTCTAGTAATAGTCCGCCTAACAGCAGAAAGTGTGATTTCATCAGGATCTGAAAAAAACATATGCCAACGAACTAATTGCTGAACATTTTCGCTCATTTCGCGTGGCAAATGGAGGCGAGACATAATTTTTTTCACCATTCTTGCCCCCACCACTTCGTGGCCATGAAACGAATATTGTTTGTTTTTAGCCCCACTTCTGCGTGTTGCTGGCTTAGCAATGTCGTGGAATAGTGCAGCTAGGCGCATTTCGGTTGAGTATCCTTTGTCTGCAGCAGCCTGCAATGTGCGCAAAAGGTGCTCATACACGTCGTAGGCATGAATGCCACCTTGTTCACAGCCAATTGATTCGAGAAGCTCTGGAAGGACGTGTGGTAGTAAGCTAAGTCGTTCTAAAAGCGCAATACCTTGCATTGGTGTTGATGAGTTTATGATTTTGAGTAGTTCCTCAGCAGTGCGTTCAATTGAAATACGGCTTAGAATATCAGCATTCTTACTAATGGAAGCCATTGTTTCAGCTTCAATGGCAAAGTTTAGTTCAGCGGCGAGGCGAACTGCACGCATCATACGAAGCGCGTCCTCAGAAAAGCGTTCATCTGGATCACCTACAGTTTTGAGCCGCTTTTTCTCTATATCACCCATTCCATCAAACAAATCAACGGTTTTTTCGTCGCTAAGTCGAAAAGCAATCGCATTTACGGTAAAATCACGTCGTTTTAAATCTTCTTCCAATGAAACACCAAATGACACTTTGTCTGGGCGGCGTGCGTCAGAGTATTCTGATTCTGTTCGGTACGGGGTGACTTCAACAACTTTAAGGCGTTCGTCTTCGGTTTCTTCATTTTTTACCCCAACAGTGCCGTAGTCGTTATTGCAGTACGTCTCAGGGAAATGGTTTTGTATGTCTTCAGGAGTTGCGTTTGTGGTAATGTCCCAGTCTTTTGGCGTTTTCCCAATGAGAAGGTCTCGTACACAGCCGCCAACTAAATAAGCTTCAAAACCAGCTTTTTCAAGGGTATCTGATATTTGTTGAACCTCTTTAGGTATGGCATTACGGACTATCATGTATCGCAATTGTATCAGAAATTCATTGCTTTTTCGTCAGTATAATCGTATAGTGTTGCCTGCAAGCGTAGTAATTTCTTTTGCCTGTGTGTAAAAGTATGTGCGCTTGCTCGGAAATTGCGCCTATAGTGAAATGGATATCACAACTGACTTCGGATCAGTTATTCTAGGTTCGAGTCCTGGTAGGCGCACACATCAATAAAGCCCCTGTTTAGGGGCTTTATTGTTTTTGTGGTCGCGCCGTAATGATGCTTTTGTGTATAATGAAACTTACGACTATACATTATGAGTATCGAAGGATCGTCAAGCAACAAACCTTCAGCAAAGAGTGAAGTTTTGAATATGAGCAAAAGGGAGTTATTTAGCTTCGCAGCGGGAGCTTTTGCTGCCGGCATTTTATCTGGTGGTGGACATGCCCAAGAATCTGAAGCAGTTCAATTTGAAAAAGAACTGAATGACACTTTCAAGAGACTCCTTGAAGGCAGAAATAGTTTTGAACGACGTAAAGAACGTGATGCGGATGGTAGCCTTGTAAAATGGGAAGTTGTCATTCCTCAAGCTGAAGGCTCAGTCGAGTTTGGATTTTACAAAAAAACGTATGCTGACGTCGGGCAACGTATTTACCTTATTTTTTTTGATGAAAATGGCATTCCTGAAACCGGACATGACATCGTTGAATATAAAGACACTGATACTGGGAGGCGGTGGGTTGTGGACGCTAAGTTAGTCGAACGTTTATTCGCAGTGGATTCTTAATAAGTCTATGGAGCTCTCAGAACGATATATTCAAATTTTTGAAAAGGAGGGGTTTGCCTCTGTCTACGAATGGCAAGACCCTGCGGGAAGAGTATATAAACCACATTCGCATAAAGGCAAAGTCTCCCTTTTTGTAACCGATGGTTCAATCTCTTTTGATTTCTCTGGTGAAAAGAAGGAGGTGAAAGCAGGAGAACGATTTGATGTTTCTGCAGGCATGGAACATTCTGCAGTCGTTGGACCCCAAGGCTGGATTGTGATTGTTGGCGAGGAAATAGAGGGTGATTCGTAATAGAGGGATTACTATATAATAGATACAGGGCGGACACAGCATGTCCGCCCTGTATCTGTTAATAAGTCCATTCTGAACACTTGAAACAGTATATAATAAACACATCATATGGTTCGAGATGAAGAAAAGTACCAATTAGCAACACATTATAGGAAACGCGGATATTCCTATACTGAGATAGCTAAAATAACGGGAGTTTCTAAAGGGACCGTTAGTAACTGGCTTGCCAAAAAAGCCTTTTCTAAACGTGTGAAGAAGGATAATGAAGTTAAAGCGCGACGTGATAACGTTAAGCGTATTTCTCTTTTGAACAAGGCGCGTGGTGCAGAACGTAAGACACGGTATGTGGAGGCAGTACATTCTGCCAATACTGAGTTTAAGCATTACAAAACTGCCCCCCTATTTTGTGCTGGACTCATGCTGTACGTCGCTTCTGGCGATCAGAAAGACCCTTCACGTATACGTCTGACTTCTAATAGCCCCGAGCAACATAGAATATTCATAAAATTCATGACCGAATACGTTGGTATTGAAAAGAAACAATTGTCATGTTGGCTTCTCCTCCCTACTGGTCAGAATGAGGAAGTAGTTATGAAACTTTGGTCAAAGCAGATTCGACTCCCTATCACGCGGTTTGGGAAGACACAGTTTTTGCCGCAGACTAATAAACTACCATTGCACAACGGCACAGGAAATACTATAATCGGCAACACTGTTTTGAAGAAAAAGTTACTTCGTTGGATTGAACTTCTCTCAAAAGAGTTATAGCAAATATAATGCGGCCATGGTTAAGTGGTATAACGGGTCCTTGCCAAGGATCAGTCGGGGTTTCGATTACCCCTGGCCGCACAGTAAATCCCCCGAAAGGAGGATTTTGTGCGGCCAGGGAGCTAGCAAACTGCTTTGCTTGCGTGTAATCGAAACCGCCGGAACGATGTGAGTTTACGAACAAGTGAGGCGTGACCCGCGGCACTTATGAACGTCTGTGAATTAGAGACCGTCAGGTTTCGATTGCCCCACAATCTTCCAAAACCTTTCCCCTACAAATCTGGTATGATAGAGCACACATATGGCACGAGTAGCTATTACTGAGTTTGCGGCAAAGAAACTTTGCTTTGGGGATGTATATACAGGTGTTTCTGTTACACGTGAAACATTGGCAGATGCTGTGTCTGAACTTTCTGAAGATGGCACATACGTTGTTAAAGTTGATGCTGGAATAAAAAAGCGAGGAAAACAAGGACTTTTGGCTGTTAATGTAGCAAAAAAAGATGTTTCACGGGAAACAGGGGCTTTGTTTGATAAAGGGTTTGAGCGTTGTGTGATTGAGGACTTTGTTTCACATGAAACACAGGACGAACGATACATAAGTGTTGAACTTATTCGATCTGGAGCCCGAGTCTTCCATTCCCTCAAAGGTGGCATTGAAATTGAAGATAATATGGATTCTGTGGAAATGCACCTCATTCCTCTGGCAGAAACACTGAGTGCTATACCTACAATCGGTATTGAAGGTGTGCCACTGGCGGACTTGCTCCAAAAAATGCAAGAGCACCACTTCTCTTTCCTCGAAATAAACCCTTATTTGACTGTACATAATGGTTTTACAGCGCTTGATATGGCTGTGGAGATTGATTCCACTAAAGAAAGTAAGCTCCCCACTTGGGCACAAGAACATGTGCTACATAAAAACGCTGCAAGTGAAGCTGAGAAAGCAGTGCTTGAGCAAGATGCTCGTACGCAAGCTGCCCTTAATTTACATACACTCAACGAAAATGGCTCTATTCTCACACTTTTCTCAGGTGGCGGTGCGAGTTTGGTCGCTTTAGACTCGCTTGTGTCAGCAGATTTGCAAGATGTTGTGGTAAATTACAGTGAATACAGTGGAGCGCCAACGAGAGATGAAACTGAAGCATACGTCACCACCCTACTCTCCGTACTTTTTGAATCTAAGGCTGCAAACAAGGTTATTTTAATTGCCGGAGGCGTTGCTAACTTTACAGACGTGATGGCAACTTTTCAGGGTATTGTTGATGCGTTTAAAACTGATATAGAAACCATAAAATCGCAGAATATCTATGTTTGTGTACGTCGGGGCGGTCCCAACCAAGAAGCAGGTCTGGCTCATCTACGGGGCTTTTTAGCAGAAAATGATGTTTCGCACGATGTACATGATCCTTCCCTCTCCCTTGGTAAAGTCGGTGAACTAGTTAAAAAACACATATGATTTCTGATATTCGAAACACAAAAGCCAATATTTTAGTTGCTGGAAATCATGTAAAGATAATCCAGTCTATTCTTGACTTTGATTACGCATCAGGTCGTGAAACACCGAGTGTCATCGCTATTATTTCAGCAGGACGCAAGTCACAGAAATTTTTCTGGGGAGATGGTGAAACGCTTATTCCTGTGGTTGAAAGTGTTGAAAAATTGGAAAAGCTTGAAAAAAAGCCAAATTTCTTACTTTGTATTACTTCAGCTTCAAGCACTCCGCGTATGGTCGAGGCATTCTTTGCTCAATTTCCAGGTGCACTCGGTGCTCATTTGTTTGCTGAAGGTATAGCTGAACGCGATGCACTGTTTCTCGTGAAACAATATGGAGACAGAAAGCTAGTTGCAGGACCGTCTGGTGTCGGACTCTGCATCCCTGGAAGCCTCAAACTTGGTGCAATTGGAGGAGTTTTAGGTGAACGACTGGCTGATTTGGGGGCAAACACTGGAAATACGGCTGTAATTTGTAGTTCCGGCGGCATGGTCAACGAACTCATGTATCAAGTTGTTGCGGCTGGGTCAGGCATTAGTTTTGCTGCTTGTTATGGTGGCGACCGTTTCCCCATCACTTCCCCGCTACAATGGATGCTCGAGGCTCAAAATGACCCACAGACGAAAGATATTGTGTACTTCGGTGAATTAGGCGGCAGTGATGAATATGTCCTTCGTGACGCTATAAAGGACAAGAAAATCACGAAGCCAGTATATGCATATATTGCAGGCCGATATGAGTCTAAAGATGAGAACATTCAATTTGGGCATGCAAAAGCCCTTGCCAAAGCTGAAGAAGAAACAGCGAGCGCAAAAATGGAGGCACTTCAGGAGGTTGGTGTTCATGTAGGTGAAACATTTGAAGATTTCATGTCTTCATTTAAGGACCTTTCGAAAGAAGTTGCACGTGAAACAGGTGCACGAGATTGGAAAAAGCGAAATGAAGCTATAAAACAAACGATTTTCTCTGCTCCTGTTTATCCACCCAAGTCACATGGTGCTAGCTTTACAGAGTCAATATTGCTGAGAATTCTGGGTAAAGAAAGTGTTTCACGGGAAACAGTTGCATTTGCAGACATGATTTTTGCAGAGCTTATCGACCATGGCCCGCATGTTTCAGGTGCAGTAAACACAATGATAACAACTCGAGCGGGACGTGATATGAGTTCTGCGCTCGCAACAGGCATACTTACTGTTGGTGACAGGTTTGGTGGAGCAGTAAATGGTGCCGCTAAAGTATGGCACGAAGCGGTTTCACGTGAAATGAATGCAGAAGAGTTAGTAAATGACTACAGTAAGCGCCGGGAGTACATTTTAGGTATTGGACATAAGAAATATAGTGTATATAAGCCAGATCCACGAGTAACAGCACTTGTTGCACATGGGACATCTGTTCTACGTGAAACACCACATCTCACCTTCGCACAGTCTGTGGCGGCATTAACCTCAAAAAAGCGTGCAAATCTTATTTTAAATGTAGATGGGGCTATGTCAGCATTGTTTATGGACTACCTGGTTGAAAAAGAAGGTTATTCCAAACTAGCACTTACAGAACTTATTGCTATTGAATTTTTCAATTCCCTTTTTCTTATTCCAAGAACTGTAGGTTTTGTAGGTAATTATCTCGATCAGAAACACATCGATGAGGGTTTGTTTAGGTTAGGAGAAGCGGATAGTTACAATTATTAGCCATATATTCACAGGTTCCACATGAAACATGCCACGTACATCCTACGTGGCATGTTTCATGTGGAACTTTCAACTAGATGCGTAGTGGAAAACAGTGGATAACCGAGTGGATAGGTGGATAAAGGACAAAGCAACTATTTTATACGTCCTTTAAAATAAACCTAAAGATATACGTATAATAACGATATCGACTACGTTTAATAATCTAGGGTGTTTCACGTGAAACACCCTAGATTTGGTTCTGGCTAAATTTGTGGATACAATGTGTGTGTATGGTGGCAAAAAAGCAAAACAATAAGAAAATTGGGAACTTGGGAGAACAGATAGTTGTTAATTATCTCAAAAACAAGGACTTTGTCATACTTGAGAAAAATTATTGGCGTAAATGGGGTGAGATAGATGTGATTGCTAAGAAAAATAATGTTGTACATTTTGTCGAAGTAAAAACAGTTTCACATGAAACAAAAGCTCAACTTCAAGATGCTGTTCGACATGGAACATGGAGGCCTGAAGAGCAAGTTCATCAATTCAAACTCCACCAGATACACAAAGCCCTAGAAACATGGATTGGTGACACAAACTACGAAGGGGATTGGCAAATTGACGTTGCTGCGGTCAGGATTGTTCCACATGAAACATACGCAACAGTTAAGTTTATAGATAATGTCATCGAATAACGGCCTGGACTTTAGGTAATATGGCCACAAAAGACAAATGTCCTTTATTGCTTTTTGCGATTTTAGTGTACAATTTTTTTATGAAATTCTTTGTTACAGGGCGATCTACAAACTATTCATTAGTTGAGCATACTTTTGATGTAATAGAAAAAAGAGGACATCAAGTCACTTTGCGTTGGACTGATTTGCCGATGGTAAAGCCCTAGTATGAGAATACTAGTATTGCGGGGCAGTATGCAAAGCAACAAATTAAAGGTATTGCTGATGCTGATGTTTTTATACTTTTAGCGCATGAAGACGGTAATGGTGTTTTTTCTGAATTTGGTGCTGCACTTATGTTGGCACAGAAATTTGGTCAATTAAAAGTGTATGCTGTTGGGCCTGATTCGTTAAAAGAAAAGGCGATGTTTCACTACCACCCCTCTGTTGGCTGGGAGAATCGTGTTGAAGATGTCTTTGATGAGCTCGGCGTGTAAAGCTCGATTTTTTTGTGTATGGATGGTATGATTTGGCACGCAATTTAGGAAGACAGCTTTTGTCGTTTAGGTGATGCGTAAAATTTTTACCTTTCGCTAGCTATATACAAAAGTGAACTTTTGTATATACTTCCTCGCAATGCACGGGGTGTAGCATAGTGGTAGTGTACGCGCTTTGGGAGCGTGTGGTCCGGGTTCGATTCCCGGCTCCCCGACAAAATATAAAACACCAGGTTAAAGCCTGGTGTTTTATATTTTGTCGGGGAGAGAAAGCAAATGGCTTTGCTTTCGTCCGGAATCGAACGTCGGAATGATGTAGCTTTGCTACGAATGAGACGTGTCTCGCGGCACTTATGAGTGCTAACGAATTAGTGACCGTCAAGACGATTCCTCACGAGTTATCTAGGTGCTTTTCATCTTAATACAGGAATGGTAGTATTTTTATAGAATATAGAAGGAGGGCTTATACATGGCCAACAAAATTAATTTCTCTGGAATTCTTACCATCAGTGGGTCTCCAGGGACTGGGAAGGCTACGCTAATAGCCAGTTTGCTTCAGTGTGTGCCTAATTCAGTGCAATCGACATGTGTCACGACGTGTACGTCACATGATCCAAAAAATGTATACAGATATATTTCTGAAGATGAGTTTCGCATTTGGCAGTGCCAAGGGAAACTATTTTATCCTGAGGAGGACGGGGAAGTTAAAAATTCTATGCTTCGCTCAGAAATAGACGAGGTGTTAGCTGGGGATGAGAAAAAACTCATTATAATTGAGTCACCATACTACAAAGTGGAATTGCTTAGGAACTATGCGACGGGCAAAGGTAAGGAATCTTTGATTCGCTCCGTGTTTCTTGATCCTACGGGCGATGTTTATGAAATGCATCGTAGAATGCTAGAACGAGGAGATTCTGAAGCACAGGCAAAAATGAACTCGGTAGATTGTTGTAATTTGTCAACACAAGCCCGCACTGCCCCTGTTGATTTTAGATTTGTAAACGCATTGCATTCAAAAGCGGTAGTTCTAGACGAAGTGCTTAGTCTTCTCTGTGAGTGATACTACCCGGCCAGGGAAACTGGCCGGGTGTTTTTATTGCTGAGCAAAGGTTTGCTATAATCGTTGTATGAAATTATTTGTGGGAGCAAAAGGGATAGTCTATAAAAACGGAAAGGTTTTGCTTGTGCGAGAATCTTCAGTTTACGAAGATGGTGCAGAAGAAGGGAAGTGGGATATGGTCGGGGGGCGTATAGAATCAGGTGAATACGTGCGTGATGGACTTGTTCGTGAAATAAAAGAGGAGAGTGGACTTGATGTTTCTCCGGGTGAGTTGGTAGATGTTTTCGATGGTTTTCCAGAAATTAAAGGTGAGAAATGCCATGTTGTCAGAATGTATTTTTTGTGTGAAGTGGCAACAGATGAGGTAACTTTGAGCACAGATCATGACGCATACGAATGGGTGGATCCAGAAAATGTAGGAGATAAAATTTTAATGAATGATATTACAGAAATGTTGGCTGCATTTGTTTCAAGAAAGTTATGATTACACACTATTTTAAAACCCTGAAAGATGCTGAATTGAAAGTGCTGGATATAGCACGTACAGGCGTTTGGACACATGTAGTCGCGCCAGGCGACGAAGAGCTTGCCAAAGTGGTTGAGATGTACGCACTCGATGAAACAATCTTAGAGGATGCGCGAGATTTTTTTGAGGTTCCACGTATGGAACGTAGTGGGGGAGTGACGTACTTTTTTACACGGTACCCGTTTGACGAGGCAGATGAAGATATAGACACGGCCCCAGTTCTGATTGTTATGGGAGAGTCCTTTGTGTTGACAGTCGCAGTGCGTGAAGTTCCTCAGTTTAAGGAGTTTATTTCTGGAAAAACTAAAATAAGCACCACACAAAAAGCGAAGTTTTTTATACAGATTATGGATGTGGTTACAAAATCATTTGAGTATGAACTTATGAGAATGCGTAAAGTAGTTCATAAAAATCGGTCTAAACTTCGGAAAATTGGCTCTCGTGAGATTGAGCGGTTAGTAAACTATGAGCACGAGCTTAACGATATGATTGCAGCAGTTGTCCCCACCAACACTTGGTTGCAGCAGATAACGAGCGGAAATTATATGCAATTGTACAATGAGGATGTTGAACTCATGGAGGATTTAATGATTGCTAACAGTCAGCTTGTCGACTCTGCACGCTCGATTTTGAAGACTATTCAAAACATCCGCCAAGCTACTGAATCAATCCTGACCAATAATTTGAACAACACCATTAAAACACTCACGATTGTTACGATTCTCTTAACTATTCCGACACTCATTTCGTCACTGTATGGAATGAATGTCATCTTGCCGCTAGCTCAAAGTCCTTTTGCGTTTTATGTGATACTCATACTTATTTTGTTGATAGTTGCATCAGTTGTATATATTTTTAAACGTTCTAAGTGGTTATAGTATGAAGCAACAAGTTTTTTACATTCACGGAGGTGAATCATATGATGACCATGATGTTTTTTTGAATCGTCTACACACTATAGATATTCGTGACTTACCAACGGTGGAGACAAAAGGGAAGTGGACCGGCACTCTCGCTGCTGAGCTTGGTGAAGATTACGAGGTCTTTATGCCTGCAATGCCAAATAAACAAAATGCTAAATACGAAGAGTGGAAAATCTGGTTTGAACGACACTTTGAATATTTGAATGATGGGGTGATATTGTTGGGGTGCTCACTTGGCGCGATGTTTCTAACTAAATACCTTGCCGATAATACGCCACCATTTTCTGTAAAAGTGCTGATGCTTCTGGCGTGCCCGATTAGAGTTACGGGGTTTCATGATGACGAATCAGGCAGTTTTCGTTTTAATACTAATGTCATTCCTGAATTAGCAGGGAAAGCTGCTCAAATTTTTGTATTGCATTCAAAGGATGATTTTCTGGTTCCTTATGAACATGCGCTTACATTCCATGAATTATTGCCTGAAGCAGAACTACTAACATTTGAAGATAAAAACCACTTTCTAGTTGCGAAATTCCCGGAATTAATTCAATTAATCAAGAAAATATCGTAGTTTATTGCAAAAATGGATGAGAAAGTTGACTGAAGTGAATTTTGTCATTTTTAATAAATCATTGCTCAATAAGCAACTTGTATGAAAGAATCAGCCTTTTCGTCCGTCTTCAGATATAATGGTTCATGCATGCCTGATCACAATGGAAAAGACAGCATAATGGAGAGCCAGGAGGAACGTTTTTTGAAAGCTTTTGAGGAATATAATGACGCATTGTTTCGGCATGCGACTCTCCGAATCAGCGATAGAGAACGGGCGATTGACTTGGTGCACGATACATACACAAAAGTATGGTCGTATGTACGTAATGGTCATGAAGTAGAGCAGTTTCGTCCATTTCTCTATAAAGTACTCAACAACCTCATTATTGATGAGTATCGAAAGGCTAAAGAAGCTTCGCTCGATGCTTTGTTTGAAAAAGAGGGGATTGACGAAGGCACTTTTGACGAGCTTTCAGAAAGTACTGCAGAGGCTCTCGCCGCAACTCTTGATGGCAAGAAGGCGTTTGAAATGTTAGAACAGCTACCTGATGCATACCGGGAGGTCATCATACTTCGATTTGTGGATGAACTTGGTCCAAAAGAGATAAGTGAGCTTATCGAAGAATCAGAAAATGTTGTCTCAGTCCGACTTTTCAGGGGGCTTAAAATGCTCCGCGAGCGAATCGAACAAAAGGAAAAAGCTGTGGAAGAAGCTCGAAAGAGTAAACAATAAATTATTTTAATACAAAAAATGAAACGATTTAGTGAACAACTTAAGAAAAAATCAGAAAGTATCCGCATGCAAAAAGCAGAGCGGGCTGATTTGCGTGCGCGCGTTGTTTCATATATGGAGTATCACCCTTTGCCAACATCACTGCAGGGGCAAAGTAAAGAGTCAGTAGCTTCAAAATCATTTGTACCTATGAAGCTCAACATGACGTATGCCCGCAGTTTTGCAGGAATTTTCACAATGATTTTAATGGTTGGAATCCCGGTTGTTGCTGAGCGCGCTGTGCCTGGTGATGTGTTGTATCCAGTAAAAGTACAATTTAATGAAGAACTTCGTTCCTCATTATCTTTTTCACCATATGCAAAGGTTGAATGGGAGACTAAGCGTCTCGAACGACGTCTTGCTGAAGCACGTCTTTTAGAAGATGAGGGAAAGCTTACTGACGAGATCGAGGCAAAAGTAGCGCAGGCAGTGCAAAACCATTCAGATGCAGCTCAGCAAGAAATTGCTACGCTTCGCGAAAGTGACAGTGATGAAGCAGCTTTGGCTGAAATTACATTCGCCTCAGCACTTGATGTGCAGTCTGAGGTGCTCGAGAATCGTGGCGAAAAAGATGGAGAAGGAGGGCTCTCAGTGGCTACACTAGCGGGTGCTGTTGCTGATGCACGAAGTGGTGTGGCACTTGCACAAGGAAACTCTACTCCGTCGTATGAAAAGCTACTTGGACGAATTGAGACTGAAACAACCCGAGCTCAAGAACTTTTCACTTCAGTGAAGACTGAGGCCTCAGAGGAAGAAAAAATAAATATTGAACGACGTCTTGCGGATATCCAGCGAAAAGTTGCAGTTGCTATAGCATTACGCATACAAGAGAATGAAAATATTGAAGTTGTTGAAAGGGAATTGGAACTTTCTGTTAATGCAGCAACTCAGGATGTCTCTGCTGTAGCTGTAGAAGCTTCATCAGACACGCCTTCTTCGTCTGACCCTACTCTGTCGCAAGAGGCTCCAGAATCTACTGATAAATTTGCAGTTGCTGCGTATGATGTACAGCCTAAGGAGTCTATTGTGATGTTGAGTGCTGCGCTTACTGACACACGAAAGCTTATCAGTTTTATGACTGATATAGACGTACGCTCCAACGTAACTATCGAAGAGCTTGTGCCTGTCACACTTACGAGTGAAGAACAAGTAATTCGAATTGAAGACTTTCTCAATGAAATAAATCAGAAGAAGCTAAATATTGACGTACTTGTCATTGGTTTGGCACATACGGTTGATTTCGAAACTGGTAAAGCTCAGTTAGAGGACTTTGTTTTGAACACAGAGAAAGCACTTGCTGCAGGAGAATTATTGCGAGCTGATTCACTTGCTCTTTCTGCAAATGAAATTGCAGAAAGCTTGCTTAACATGGGCGTAAAAAAAGACGCGTCTATAGATGCAAAAGAGCGGGCAACTACTTCAGAGGTATTTGTTGACAAAACAAAGTCTTCTACATCAAAAAGAGTCGCTGAGTAGTGTATCCGAAATAGACGTTTAGGATTTGGAGTTAGTGCGGGGCGGCCTTTGGCCGCCCTGCTTTTTACGTTAAAGGTGTCTAGTAGAAATATTATCAAACATAAATAATTTATTGTAACTATGTGTAACGTCATTGACACACTTTTTTGTGACTGTATATTCATAAGTATGCAATATATGCACTCAACTTCAGTTGCAGCAAATAAACATGTTTGGTTTATTATGTTCCTGCTTACCAAAAGGTAAGATCGGTTTTGTGTGTAAGTAACATCTATATCAAACCGGTCTTACAGGCCGGTTTTTGTTTTGAGTTGCTGTGTGAGGGAGAAAAGCATCATCGATGCTTTTCTCCCTCACATCACAATTATGTGGTGTGACAGTGAGACAGCCTCGCTGCCAGGTTCTTATAGGGAGAGCAAAATGGAAATAAGTGAGACAACTTTCACTCAGGAGCAGATCAGAAAGCTCCATGCTGAATATTTAAAGAATAACCCCAGCATTGAGCTTGAATTTAGTAGCTTTCTGAGAGGAAATTACAATCCATCAACTCGGCCTCGACGTTATGTTGAAAGTGATACGATGCGCTATATTTTATAATGTAGCTTCGTTGCCAAACAGCGCCAACTGGCGCTGTTTTTTTATTTATATACCAAAAAATACGCATCCCGCGTATTTCTGGAACTGTAAATATCCATGTTGGAACATTCACTAAAGAACTATATATGTATTGTATTTGTCGACAAATCGTGCCTTTTCGAAATTAGACACGAGCAATATCGTAACGCGGAAAGTTATAGTTTCCAACTTTTCACTGTGTATAATGCAAAAATGTGTAAATTTGTTACCATCAGTGCATAGTAACTAAACATTTCCATTCTAATGAATAATTTTTCAGCTTCAGTAATAGATGTGTTGCCAAATATAGTCATGACGTTTCCGTTGGTTGGTGAATTAAATCTCTCTCCATATATTGCGGCATTAGCAATTTTTATAGGGTTATCAGTATTTTTCAAGATTATTCAAGTTGTTGTGATTGGCAGATTGCACGCATTATCTCAAAAAACAAAAACTGATGTCGATGATGTGCTGATAGATGCAGTAAAAGGTATTCGGGCGTGGGTATATACGCTCGTAGCGTTCTATGTCTCACTACAGTTTTTTTCATTTCCTGAAATCGCAGATAGGATTCTTACCGGATTCGTTTACTTTGCTGTTGCGTGGCAGGTGATAGAGATTGCGTTATGTTTCGTTGAATATGGAGCTGGGCGTTTCTTAGAAAAAGATGAAGACAATGACGGTGTAATTGATCCAAATACAGCGACTGCGTCGCATATGTTGACGCTCATTGCTCGGATAGTGTTATGGGCGCTTGGAGGTCTATTCGTGCTTTCAAATATGGGTATTGAAGTCACCTCACTTATCGCCGGACTTGGCATCGGTGGTGTTGCGGTAGCATTTGCATTGCAGGGGATTCTCTCTGACTTATTTGCTTCCTTTTCTTTGTATTTCGATAAGCCATTTCGTATCGGTGATTACATTGTGATTGGTGATGACTCTGGAACAGTCGAAAAGATTGGTATCAAATCAACACGTATTCGGACTCTTCAGGGTGAAGAGCTTGTGGTAAGTAATGCTGAACTAACCTCAACACGCGTACAGAACTTTAAAAAGATGCAACGCCGACGGATTGTCACACAGTTTGGTATAACGTACGAGACGCCCCATCAGCGTGTCAGAGAGACCCCTGGAGTTGTTACGCGGATACTTGAGTCGATAGATGGCGCATCGCTCGACAGAGTCCATTTTACGACCTTTGGAGACTTCGCACTCATGTTTGAGATTGTGTACTACGTAGAGTCTTCTGATTACGCAGTATTTATGGATTTACAACAACAATTTAATCTTGAACTCATGGATAAGTTTTCAGAGCTCGGAATTGAGTTTGCGTACCCAACTCAAGTCCAATACGTAAAAAGATTGGATTAAAACGCAAAAAGGCAAATATAAACTACACCATAGATGCATTAAAATAGTTATCATACGGTGTGTAGAAATAACATTCACAACACAGAGGATGTACACAGTATGCACGGAGAGAGATTTATCCAAGCTTGCCGAGTGACAGTGCATGGAAATGCATTTCACGCACATCATCTGTGTTGTAAGTATTAACTCTATAGACCACCCAATCAAAGATTGAGTAATCTAAAAAAGTTCTCAAGCATAACCGTGCTTGAGAGTGTAATCTAACGAATAGTCTGTGAAACAGAGCGGCTGTCAATCCGCCCTGTTTCTTTTTAGTCTTCTTTTTTTGCTCCTCCCTGGAGCTTTGCCAGTATGGCAAAGGGAGAATTGGGGTCAGGTTCTAATTTTGACTCCATTTCATCACTTTTGCAGAAACCGGGAGAAAGAGTTTCTCCTGTTTCCGCGTTGCACCAACCAGCTCCAACACTGGGAGATTCAATCCCAGAAGAAAAGCCGCGTCGTCCTTGCCACTCTTTCTCAAGTTTGTCGAGAAGAACGCAGATGGTCTCAATCTGCGCCACAGTGGGATTGACATAGTGCATGACTGTGAAGTCGTGCACTTCCGCGATTGTTCTCTTCTCCCAGAGGAGTGCCAACTCTTCTGGGTTCACATACCATCGCTCTGCCTCGGGATGGTGGTGACTCCGAATTACTTCGTCAGGAGAGCGGAGCTCTCCTGACGAAGTAATCACCCACCCACGACGGTGCATTTTCCCTTGCCCTCTTTCATGTAGGACAAGGAAATCTGTCCGCGGTGTCGGGGCAGATAACACCCGTTTTTGGAGCCAGTTCACGTTGCGGAGCAACCAGTCTGATTCCCTTCGAATGAGAGTTTTGGCTGACTGGTCCTGCCACCAGCTTTTACGCTTGGTGGCAGTAACTCTTTTTTTCTCTGCCCAAGTTTCCCATCCCTCAGGGTGGGAAAGCAAAACAACTGCCTCCCTCGCCCTTTGGAGGCGAGTGAGTAGCTTACGCTGCTCACTTCCTTGGGCAACACGGAGTGCCTCCTTCTCAAGACACTTCGTCTTTTCTGAAGTGAGAAGCCTCTCCGCTTCTGTGCAGAGCATGAGGCGGGCCTCACGCTCTTTTGTTGCCACTGCTTTGCAGCGGCTCACTTCAGTGCTGGCTTCCGCCAGCTCCTCTTTGGCAGTACGCAGCCTTTCGGCCGCGGCTGCCTCGGAAGAAAGTGCATCATTCAGTACCCGCTCTTCCGGGGTCATCTTTCGGAGCATCGCTCCGAAAAAAATGGCGTCCGTGATACTGGCATTATATGAATCCAAGCTCATAGAAGCCTCCTTCGTATTGTTCGTTTTCTGTATAGACGAAGTACGAACTTTCGTCATATACATACAATAGGCTTGCGCACATGCGCTCCCCATTTGAAAACTCAATTTTATTTTAATTAAGTCATCAAAAAGAGAGGTGAGTGTACTTGAAAGTTATCCACTCACCCTTGTTGCTACTCCTTTTTGATGAATCCGTCTTTCAGGAGAGCGTTTATCTCCTCCTCTCCGATGTCTTCCTCGGGGAGGTTTATCACCTCCCCATGGTTGAATCGCCGAGACCAGGGCTTGGAAGCGTGGACAAAGAAATTCCCTGCTTCACGCTGGTCTGAAAACTCGTCCGGCAGTGTTAGCCAGAACGTTTGAGTTACTACATAGTCCATACCATTTCCTTTTATTCTGAAATACGAGCACTTTGGCAGCTCGCTACTCCATATCTCCTGATCCTTATACAGAACCAGTTTCAGTACACGAGTTGTACACTCATGTTCTGAAACTGATGTTCGACGAATACCATTCGTGCGAACAAACCAGAAACCTTAACCAATTTTTTCGTAGTGCCACAGGGCGGGATTACTCCCGCCCTGTGGTTGCGATCACCCGGCCCGATTGAGGCGAGTAACCGCGATGATATGTCCCTTGTCGTTGCGGATCGCTCCGTCTTTGGGACCAGTCCCAGGAACGACGACGTCGTCCCTGCAGACGATCCGACCTCCAACGAGTCCGGACACGATATAAGTCGTGTCCTCGGCGGGTTCGGGGAGGTCTTCGACCTCTCCGAACACCGCCACTCCATAGAGGGGAACGCCGTTCAGTATACCCTCCTGCTCCGCCGGGGTAGCGGTCACCCGCGCCACTGTGCCCGAGGGCGCAATGACGCTGTCCGTACCATCTTCGGCACGGAGGGTCAGAGGGTGCGGGGTAAGGTTGATAAACGTGGTCATGGCAAAACTCCTTGTTGCCTGTCTCTGCGAGTCCGTCGCAGTGCGGTTGGTAGGGTTCCTATTACGAAACCCATTTGAAAACTCAATTCTATTTAACTTTGATGTCCAACATTTTAAGTTATTAAGGACTCAAATGGATTCAAAATATGTATCCACCATATTTCGAAAACGTAACCAATTTTTATTGTTGCCACCGGGCGGGTATGACCCCGCCCGGTGATGTCTTACCCAGTAAGCCGCTCGAGCAAGATCCGCTCGATCATGGGTGCCACTGGCAGCACCCAGCGGAGTGTTTGCACACTCCCGGCATCCGCCTCCCAAACGAGGCGAAGCATTCTGAGCGAGACCAACCGGTCGGACAGGCCATGCCGGTCAATCACACTCAGAATTTTATCGGGGCACATTGCTCCCCGATATGAGGTAGGGGCGTTCGGGTCAAACGCCGGGTCATCCAGCGCCATTCCGACTTTCTCGGTAATGGCGCGAGCGACCCTACCAAAGTAATCGTGACCCATCATAACGAAGGTCGCGATTTGCTTGGTCGCCTCATCGACCCAGCCAGGAGCGGTGTCGCGCCAGAGCGCGACCGATGCTCCACCATGTGCACCGGGTTTGTTGACCGAAATCAACTTCCCGATGTCGTGGTGTAGCATCCCCAGACGCAGACCCGCCCGCACCTGCTGTGCCCGCTCTTCTGTCCAGCCACGAGAGCGAAGCTCAGTAAAGAGCTCGTCAGTGGCTAGACACAGTGCCGAGGCGACCAAGTGCTGGTCGAGCTGCCACCCACCGTGGGTGACCTTCTGCTCGCCGTCGTGTTTGACGCCAGGCCGCCCTTGGTAGAGCGACCCGTCGAGCATAGCAGCCAGGTATTCGTCCCAGCCACCAAACGGCTTGCGCGCACGACTCTGATTAAGGAGCCACTCGCGAAAGGTGGCGTCGCTGGACTGGGAGCACACAAAGTGCAGCCAGGTAGAGAAGCCTTCCGGCGGATCCAGTTGCTCTGGGGCTGGCTCCGGTTGATTCCGGACCTCAGCTGCGTTTTTTGCCACTCGTTGCTGTTCGAGTGACTCAGGCAACTGTGCCGGCGCAACGGGCGGTACTGCCCGCGCCGTGCGGTCAGCCGTGCGGTAGTATTGAACCACCGCAAGGGCGTCGGGAAGCTCCGCATCACGAAGTCCTCCCCATGCGACATTGGTCGAGGCGCGAGCGGCCGAAGCCGCCTCGCTTTTGACCACCCGCTTGTGGAGGGCGGGCGAATACGTCGCCTCCTGTGGGACTACCCGGTGCTCGCCGTACGCTTTCGCGTACGCCTGTCCCAAGCGCCCTGAAAGAGACAACCCCGGATACTCGCGCACGAGTTTCCGGGCGCGACCCACAGCGGCAGAGAGAAACTTCTCAGTCCCTCCGTAGGCCGCAACGGCCGCCCCGTTGAGGGCGACCTTACCGACCCGCAGGTGATCGAGTACGCGCTGATCGCGCACCACGACCTCGAGCTTTCCCGCGGAGTTTACCATCCGCACCGCGCCGAGGCGCAGGGTGATGGCCCGATCCCCGAAAGGGAAATAGGTCGGCGTATCAGGACATACCGACCAGCGGCGCCAGCTGTGGTGCTCGCGCAGCCATGCATCGAGCGTGACTGCGTCTTCGACCGTGCGGACAGCGATGTCCGCATCGGTTGAAAACTGCGGCGGACCATACTGACCGTTCAGAAACGGCCGATAGAAAAGCCCGCAGGCTCCCCATGCCTCGATGCCAAGAGCATTGCTGCCCTCCATCAAGGCGTGGAGTGTCGCGTTGTCCCACTCGGGACCCCGCGTTGTGAACCTCACAAATTTCTCCATAGTGTCTACTCTCTCTCCCCGTTTTGCATCGAAGGGGCGAGTGATACGGGCGGATGCAAGCCCTATTTTTCTTAGATGTAGCGAAGCGCCTCGGCCAGAACAGCGCCTTGGTCGAGAACACTCGCATCGATCTCAACCACTCGCGTTACCGCGTATGTAGTCGAGATCGACTGGCGATAGAGGTCTTGTGCCCCTGAGGCAAAACTTGCCTCGTCGTTGGGGCTCAGTTGCTCCCGCCCGCTCATACGCTCGCGACGCACCGCATCATGTGCCGTCAGGAACACAACCACGTCGGGCACCGCAATGGTGCCGAGCGACATCAGGGCGCAGCTGCCGGAGCAGCTAGGCTTTCCGGCGATTGCAGCATGCAATCGCCCGGAGGCAATCTGCCCGCCAACCCAGCGGTCGGCGAGCAGAGTTTTGCCTCCTGCCAGACCGGGCACGACCAAGGTGTTTGAAACCTCGGCGATCCCGGCCAAGTAGGCCGCCTGGAGCGCGCACTGTGGCGCGCCGGCGGTCCTCAGCCGCTTGAGCTTTTCCGCCGCACGTTCAGTGCGACGTGGCAAAATCTCCCCTGAGAGAGCAGCACAGAGCCGCTCGCTCAGGGTTGATTTGCCTGTGCCGTCGATACCTTCGACGACAATAAAACGTCCACTTTTTTTCACATCCATTCTCCTCACTCCCCGTTATGCACGAAAGGGGCGTGTGTTATAGGCGCGTGCTAGCCTGTGTTACTTTTTGGTTGGGGTAGTGCCCCATTTAAAAACTCAACTAGTTAAGTACTCAAATGGATGGGCGACGTAACCAAACGTCGCCCAGAACCAACCAACTCCAGAAGGTGTTAACCTTCCAAGGCCTGACGGACGTAGTCCGTCAGGATTTTTTCTGCCTCCTCACGAAGGCAGATGAGAGGGTACAGCCTGCACCCCCCCTGGTAATAGTCGCCCCACTCGTTGAGCAGGGCTCCCGGACCCAAGTCCGGGAGTTCACACAATGTCGCTCCCTCGGCCCGTTTGGGGACAAGCCCCAAACATTGGAGCAGGGCCTCCTGCCCCTCGCCGGAAAAGGGACCCCAAGAGTCCCCATTTTCGGTGATGATGTTGGGGACGTACGTCCCCAACATCTTGTCGAGTACATACTCGACAAAGATGACGGGTAACCCGCCATCTTCTTTTAAGGCAACGTGACGTTCTGCCACATTGTTGCCCCCCTCTTTATAAGACAGGCAAGCCATTCGGCCCACCTCTTCTTCCCAGGTTTCGGTTCTCCCGAAACCTAACCAGTGGGTTTTGACCCACTGTTTACAGGTGCGGGTATTAACCCGCACCTGTATGTCCCAGCCCAACGCAGCGACTGCGGCGTAGAACTCTTTTGTGATTTCCTTTGCTGGCGGCGTAGCCGCCTTCATTTTTTCGATTGCGGTCTGGGCGGCCTTTGTGTAATTGCTCATTTAATCCTCCATGGATCTTTTGATCTCTCGATCTCACTTATCTATTATTTCCAACAAAGTGGCCGGATAAGACGGAATTAACTCAATTTTGGTTCACTCTCTCCGAGATCCCCATGCGAGTACACCAAGAAAACTTCTTCAATATGATTTCGTTATGATTTTTGTTTTGGGCGTACTCACATGGAGGTACAACACCGTTTGTTATTTCACTAGGGTGTTGCGTTCCATGGGACGGCGCCGGAGGCGCCGTCCGTTATTAATTACCACTGGTATCTTTTTTCTTACAGAGACTGTCCACTCGCTGGATCTTTTACTCATTACTTCGTAAAAGCTCTCAATGAGTCTTGCAAAAGTCTCCCAGACTTTCTCACCCAGTAGCTTTGTGACATACTCCAGTGCTTGGTTATCGCTTTGGAATGTGTCAGGTATTTTATTGTCGAGGCTCTCTCCTTTCTCTCTCTTTCAAGTGAAGGACATTTTCGGTAAGAAACGGTGGTTAATCGCTTCCAACCGATCGATGTCCTCTCGAGCAATGCTCAAGGTTAATCGGGTGATGCCTCATAGAGCGACTTTAAGTCTAGACTCTAGGTGAGATGGGTTTGCGGCATATCTCCAGCATCGACGCAAACGAATCGTGGTTTGAAAAACAAGTTATTCCTTTGGCTCCTTGCTTGCTACACTTTCGGCTGTAGTCACCTCCTATTACTAGGACGAGCCGCTCGGCTCATTTCTCATTCCTGATTCCCTGTAAGGTACTCTCTCCAGAAGAGGTCTTGCGACTTCTTCTTTCTAACTATCTATAGCATAACAGAGTTTAACTGTATTGTCAAGGAGTGTATACAAAATACCGACACATATATCATATATTCTTTATATTGAACAATAATTTTGTTATTTGTGAACATATTATTGTCACAGTCTTGTGACAATTACAATAAACATGCTATTGTACTGGTATGATTCAACTAGAATATACAAAAGAAATCACTGATACTGGCCTCACTAAGGAGCAGGCTATCGTGTATGAAGTGTTACTAAAATTAGGGGAAAGCCCTGCGAGCACTATTGCAAGAGCCGTTCCAAGTGGCACGACCTTGTCACGGCCATTGGTCTACAAAGTACTTGAAGAACTGATACAGTTAGACTTGGCCCAAAAGACAGAAGAATCTAAGAAGATATCTACGTTTATTCCAAAGCACCCTGTTGCCATCACTAAGGTAATAGATTCACAGAAAGAACGAATCGAACGCACTAAAAAGCAGTTTTTGAGTACTTCTGGCAAGCTTTCGTCTTTATTCAATCTGAGTGTTGGAAAGCCGGGGGTGCAGTTTTATGAAGGAAAGGATGGGATTTGGGAGGTTTTACTGGATTCAATGACTGCGACAGAGGAAATTCTTACCTATGCAGACCTCGAAGCGATTGCAAAATATATACCTGAAATCAACGCAGAATACTCTGCATTGCGTGAAGAAAAGAATGTTAAAAAGCGAGGTTTAGTGATTGACTCACCAGAAGCTCGAAGATTCCTTAAGTCATATGATGGGGAAGTGACCCATACAAAGCTCATTGCTTCTACAGAGGGAGTGGTGCCATTTCAAACAGTTGTACAGATTTACGACAATAGGGTTTCATATATCACACTAACAGATGAGTACTTAATGAGTATTATGATTACCGATCAATTTATTGCAAATACACATAAGTATCTTTTTGAGAGCATGTGGAAGTGTAGTAGTGGGGATGTGGTTTAAGCTGCTTTCTGTAGAGACTGAGTAAGGTTAAAGTCCGTCATTACTTCTGTGGATAATTTTTCAAATACCACGTATATTTTTTTATTTGACTTAAAATAGCGGGTCATTCCAATATCTCCGGCTGCAAGCTCCGGGAATGAATCGTTTACATTTTTTTCACGGATCATTACATTTTCAATATACTTCCCGCTAGTCTGAGATTGTTCTACAAGATCTTCGATATCAAGTTCTTTACTCCGGAGTAGCCTATTAGCGTTTGTTGACCGCCAGATTTCAAGACTAAATTTTCCGGCAGGAGACACTGTTCTAATAGCAGTAAACCCGTCTTCGATATATTTCTGACTAATTGAGTTTTCTGGATCACAGTGTGCGTAGAGAATAGAGTTCTCAGAAAGCTTATCTTGCATCACACTTTCTAGCATAGCCGCACCAATGCCAACATATTTCTCGTTTGCGTTAAAAGACCCAAAATACAGAACAGTGCGTCCTTGCTGATCAAGCTGTTCTTCAAAACGACAGAAACCCGCTATGTTGTCTGAATCTGCAACTTCAGGATCATGCAGAATATAGAATGTGTTGTCAGGGTCATGTACACTTGTTTCAAGTGAGGTAACAACCATTTCTCTAAAGGCAGGCGTTTCATTTCTGTAGTTATGTGTAGTCATAGCAAGCATCTGCGCTACATCAATTGGCTGTAATTCACTCGATGGAACACGATCAAGTAAGTGATTGCGTATTTGTTCCGGAGATAGACTTTCAACCAGAGCGACCAACTTTCGTGCATCAATTCTGTAATTATGTATCTGTGTATTTAGGGCCTGTGCATTGGTACTTTGCACAGAACCTTGCAAAGTACGACTTGCTTGTGAGATTATTTGTGACTGCATTGTGCTGATAATCACTTCACAGTCATGATTGGCGCAGTCTATTTTTGATTCCACAATTTTTCTTACGTCATCAGTCGCATCGAGAAGCAATGCATAATTTTGGAATACTGTTTTAGCATCTTCAGGGAACCTGTCTGCAAACTCAATAATATTTCTTGAAAAATTCTCGTTAGCTTGAAGATATATAAAAGTACGTAGTCCATCTTGCCCGAACTCATTCACAAAATCACTCAGTACTTCAGTTTTCTCATTCTTGTCCAACCAGTATGCAATTTTCGAAATGTTGTGTTGCTCCGGGGAACTGATGCCTTTGACCATGTCTGCAACAAAACTGCTGCCTTTGAGCACATCAGTGTAAAGTTTCGTTAGGCCTTTCTTAGTCGCTGAGACCCGCCCATCATACTCCAGCTCAGACTCGTCACCCCTCCTCTCAGGAATAATTTTATTGTAGTCAACACTCCTCACTTCCACATTTTTCAAATTGACATTTTATGTCGTTTGTCTATTTCCGCCACCACCCTTTATAACTTCAGGATCTTCTTGTTCAAATAGATTAAAGTATGCCTCGACAACCCCATCTTCATCGAGAATAAGTGCTATATCTTTGTTCAGATTAAGCACCTCCACACCAGGACGCTCGCCTGGGTTGTATTTTCTGCCAATATGGTGAACTACGCCATTGTACACAGCATTTCCAACACCAATTGGCTTCTTTTTGATGTGTAATTCAGCACGCTCCATATTTCCTGCAGCATCTGCAGTCCGGCGCATTGTTTGTTGGATATCACCTTCTTTTAATAATCCCTCAGCAAACAAGTGTGGAAGCCGTTCATGCATGCCTTCCATGATGCTACGCGATTCTCGGCCTCCAGAAGTTTCTTGTTTAAACATTTTAGACCCAAAACCCAAAGCCTCAAGATGTTTATACGCAAGCTTTTCATACTTTCCAGTATTTTTATTCAAAATAGCAAGGTTTCCACTTCTGTCTCTGAATCCATTGCCATAATCAGGATGAAACAATACAGCGGCGAACTCCGCCTCTATCAGTGAAACTGAAGCAGTGTCACCATTTTTTTCTAGCATGTCGACAGTACCAAGTGTATTTTTTTGCACAATGTCACTTGGCAAGAAATGAAATGAAGAATTTTTGATCTCCATTTCATTTGATACTTCTTCTAAATTTTCTGGCCAGTATAATAGCTTCTTTGGAGCAAAATCCTCTGAATCTATTTGGTCAAGAGAAAGAAAAAGTTCATCATTAAGTTTTTTTTGCATTTGTAATAAAACCTTGAATTTTGGGATTACGCATCCACTTTTTTCAAACTTTTCCGTATACCTGTCTGCTAGCTTCTCTAAATTTAGAACCAGATATTCTTTTTCAGTTTCGGGGCCAGTTATTTTGGTGGCAAAAAAATCTTTTCCGAACCATACATCAAAACATTGATCACGAAAATCCTCATCAAAATCAAACTTTTCAAGGATTTGATCTTTGGATTGGTTTTCTTTGTGGTTACTATTTTCTGACTTAGAAAAAGATGAACGTAATGTTGAGTCATCAAATGACATTGCTTCTATTCTATCAAATTAATTGTTTTGATTTTATACTTATGACAAGTACAAGACAGTATACAATGCGCATAGTCGGCTAATTTTTGTGATAAATCAAGGCTGTCGAAACAATACAATTAACAAAATGTGTAAAGTTTTAGCACAGTGAGAGTGGCCGTAGAATACTTGACATTATGTTATATGATGAATAATCTTTTTAGACAAAATGGCTGTATTTGGGGATGGGGATACACTGGTTACTCAGTCAGTAGAGTACAATAAAAAAATTGTTGTAAAGTTTCTGTGCACCTTGTGGGGCGACGTTAGGACTTATTTTCTTCAACCAGATAATCAAAATATGTATTGATTTCCTTAAAACTCTTTAACCGCACCAGCTTACTTTTGTAGTTAGCTACAAAATCCTCAACTTTTTTATATTCACCTTTAGCCCATCTTTTAACCATCGTGGTGGTGAACAAAATGTCACCTAGTTTAGTAGTTTCAGGATGACGATTTTCGTTTTTGACAATTCTAAACAAATGACTGTGAACTCGTTTGTATAGAGGTCGTTTAATATACACCAGTGTATCGGCTGCTTCAGCAATCATTGGTTGGGTTTTAGTGTATGTGCCGTCTATAACCCAATCGGTATGTTTTGATAAAAATTCTTTTACATCTCGTGAAATTCTTTCTCTTACTACATCTTTCTCGCTTTCAGTGGCGTTACCCCGCATAAAAAGATCATGACCACCGTGCTGAAACCAGAGTCGATCAATTTCTAATCGTGGGACACCAAAATGACCACTGAGCCTTCTTGCTAAGGTACTTTTGCCTCCTCCACCATGACCTATAATAGTTATCCTCATCTTGATTATTTTATATTATATCAAAGAATAAACGTATTTCGTCTTGCTATATAGCTAGAATATATCTGTACGAGACAGGGGGTAATCTTTCATTACTTGAGCAAATGAGAAAGAATATAAAAGTAAACTTTTATATTACTTGTGAATGCTGTTCAAGAAAGCTTTGCTTACTTGCACTGTACAGGTTGTCGATATTTTTCCTTCGTCAAAATATCAAGCAACCTTTTCGATTCCACACGTAAGGCGTCCCAGGCCTTACTTATCTCCGCACTACAACAAAATAAAAGCCATCCTAATGGATGGCTTTTATTTTGGTAGTGCACCTTGTGGGACGACGTAGAACTTTTTATAAAGAGAAGCACTGAATCTACAAAATAAAGAGTTGACATGACTTTTTATAAAGATGTAGTAAGGTATACAAGGAATTAAATTCATGAAATGTTAAGGAGAGTTATATGTTCTATATAATTTTGTTAAGTCTCAGCGTACTACTCGTTGGGGCGATGCGCCTCCGATTTTTTCTTATTCGCAAGAAGAAGGAAAAGAAAGAAGATGACTGCCTTCTGGAAGACACAGATTTGCTTCTTTTAGCAAAAAAACGCCTGGAATCCGAGGAAAAACATGGGATCGTAATAGACCGCGCAGCAGAGTTTAGGGAAGGTCAAAAAAACTGGTTCAAAAATTCTGCCTATGGTTCCAAAAAATACCGCTAGAAGAAGGCGGCAGGGGTCGGACCGAGCGTCCGGCCTTTTTCATTTTCTTAAATTCCAGCACCAACGCAAGAGGGCGTAAACTGCAAATCTGCAATTTACGCCCTCTAGACATGTGCGGGATAGGGGGTAATCTTTCATTACATGAACGGTACAGGTTGTCATCATTTTGCTCTAGCAAAATAATAGGCAACCTTTTCGATTCCCCACGAACAGTCTCCCAGACTGTTCTTATCTCCGCACTGCGACAATAGAAATGCCGCCCATTAGGGCGGCATTTCTATTGGCAGTGCGGGATAGGGGAATCGAACTCCTGACTACTGCTTGGAAGGCAGTCGTTATACCATTTAACTAATCCCGCATTTGGTGCCAACGATTCTAGCATAGTTGGGTTGTAATTCAAATGCATATAACAAAACGCCCCGGCTGTGGGGCGTTTTGTGTTTGTGATGGGGAATAGTAAAGAAATTGTTCTTTGCATTTCCACATAGCGTTATACCTCCGCTACTTAAAAATTATATCATAGGGAAAATAGGTTATTTTACCTAAAAACAAAAATAGGTCGGCTTTGAGCCGACCTATTTTTTGTTGCATATAAAATATTATTTCACTGCATCCTTTAGAGCTTTAGCAGCTCGGAACTTTGGAACTCGCATCGCTGGTACTTCAATTGGTTCACCAGTACGTGGGTTTCTTGCAGTTCGAGCATTTCGCATCTTTGCAGAGAAGATACCAAGTCCTGCGATTGATACTTCCTGTCCTTCCACAAGCGTTTCAACAATACTTGAAAGCATTGATTCAACAGCTCGCTCAGCATCAGCTTTAGTGATACCTAGCTCTTCGTGTACTTTGTTAATGATGTCTGCCTTATTCATATATCTGAATATTATCTATTGGCGAATAAACGAAAGTGTGTTTTGGGATGAACCCAGCGCACGGTGCCTAATTACATGGCTTCAAACAATTATATAGCAAGGTTTTTTACCTGCAATGACTTGTAAAAGTTTTATTGTGTGTTGTGGTTATTTTTGCGATGCAAGAAATATTTTTATGCTATCATTGCGAACATGAAAATTGGAGTTATGGGAGCACGCGGAAGCTTCTCAGAAAAAGCTGGCGAAGACTATATCGCAACTCAAAAAATAGTTGAGGCTGAAATAATACCGCTTATAAGTGCTGAAGCAGTGTTTGCTGCAGTTGAAAACGGAAGTATAGATAGGGGTATTTTTCCTATTGAAAATAGTAATGGTGGTATTGTGCTTGAAGCGGTGCATACAATGGCGAAACATCGTTTTGCTATCGAGCGCATGTTTGAACTAGACGTGCATCACATGCTTTTGGTGAAGCCAGGTATGACTACTTCACACATTAGTGTAATCTCTTCACACGATCAAGCGCTCAAGCAGTGTCGCATGTATCTTACACGTATATGGCCTGATGCAGAAATTACACCGTATGCAGATACCGCAAAAGCTGCAGAGGATTTGGGCAATGGTACATTGCCCGACACCACTGCAGTTATCGCACCGCGCAGGTGTGCAGAACTGTACGGACTTGAAATACTTGAAGAATCAATTCAGGATTTAAAATTCAACTACACTACATTTGTAGTAGCTATAAAATAAGTTATTAAAAGAGTCGCATGTGTTATCTTGCATACGACTTTTCTATTTGTTTAAAGCGAAATCCATTGCCTTGGCAATTCGTACATTTTATAAAAGTAAGTAATTTTCTCTTGTGAGGTCGCAGTAGTTTTCCCGAACCGCCACAGCGAGTGCACATACCTTTGCTTTCCAAGTGCTTTATATTGACCAATTGAGATTGCATTATAAGAACTCCTTTGTTTCCGGTACTATACAGAATTGATTTGCAAACGCAACACAAAATTACGTCTGCACAAAAAGTACCAACCGTAATATCTCCAGGACTTAATTTTGCGTAGTAAAATCTGCGTGCGTTACTATCGAGCGTAACTGATGACTCGTGTTTCGCGGATGACGTGTACTTTGATTTCTCCTGGATATCGGAGCTGCGCTTCAATGGTCATTGCAATAGTTCTTGCGAGAGCGTTGCTTTCAAAGTCTGAGAGTGTTTCAGGATTGACGAGTACTCGTATCTCCCGCCCTGCTGCGATAGCAAAGGCCTTATCAACACCGGCGATAGCAGTTGCGATAGCCTCAAGTTCAGTAAGACGCTTAATGTAGTTTTCGATTGAGTCGCGCCGTGCTCCGGGACGTGATCCTGAAAGAGAATCTGCAACCTGGACAATAATAGATTCAGGTGTTTCATAGGGGTACTCTTCGTGATGAGCCCGCATGGCAAGAATGACAGCATCGTCTACTTTGTATTTTTGTAGGATTCGGATGCCAATCTCAACGTGAGTCCCGGCGACTTCATGGCTGACAGTCTTCCCAATATCGTGCAATAAAGCGCCTGCCCGAGCAACGCTTATGTCAGCCCCGACCTCTTCAGCAATGATTGCAGCGATATGCGCCATTTCAACTGAGTGCCAAAGTACGTTTTGTCCGTAACTTGTTCGAAAGTGCAGGCGACCAAGAATGGTTAGAAGTTCTGGGTCCAGATTTGGAACGTTTGCTTCATACGCTGCCTTTTCTCCCATCTTCCGGACAACACTCGCGATTTCTTTTCGAGCCTGGTCAACCATTTCTTCAATTTTTGCTGGTTGTATACGTCCATCTTTGATGAGGGCTTCTAGTGCCACTCTGGCAATTTCGCGACGAATTGGATCAAATGATGAAAGAGTGATATATCCGGGGGTTTCATCAATCAGTACATCAACGCCAGTTGCGCGCTCAAATGCACGCACATTTCTTCCTTCTTTTCCAATTATCTTACCTTTAAGATCATCACTAGGTAGCTCTACATTGGCAGTCATGACATTGGTTGGCATATTGTTGCCTGCACGATGTATGGCTGCAAGAAGAATATTCATTGCTTTTGCTTCGTACTCTTCTTCATTTTGCATTGAAAGTTTCTGTACGCGCAAAGATAAACTTTCTTCGTATTCTTTCTCCATCTTCGCTGTAACTTTGTCGAATGCTTCTTCTTTTGTGAGTGATGCAACTTCTTCAAGTTTTATATCAAGCTCATTTTTACGAGCATCAAGCTGCATTTTGATGTTTTTAACCTCATCAATTTTTGCACGCGCTGCTTCTCGCTCAGAATCAAGTGTTATCTGACGTTCATCAAGAAGCTCCTCCTTTTTTTCAAGACGATTTTCTTTGTGTTTTAGTTTCTCTTCGAGCTCCTTTTGCTCTGCTTTTGCTTCTTTTTCTACCAAGTCTGCTTTAGATTCAGCTTTTTCTATTATTTTTAAAGCTTTTTCATCTGCTTCGAGCAAACGCTGTTTCAGCTCCAACTCGAGTGAAGATTTTTTTGATAGTGCGTGGAGTACGCGAAGGTAATATCCAGAAGCTATGCCGAGCAGAAGTGCTACCGCAACGGTAACAAGTAGTATGACGGGTGGCATAGGGTGTATCTAAAATTCGGCTAATAATCAGTGTCGTTCGTATATTCTGTACTGATATAAGAACAGTAGCAGAATTAGGCCAGATAGGGAAGTGTGACAAATCATGCAGCGTAATAGCTTGTTCTAAGTTACTCTGTTTCTAGTCTGTGAGCACATAAAAACCACCTGCCCCGAAAGGTGGACGGCGGATTAGCGATATGCCCAAGAAAGCCGCGTTTGTGTTACTGGTTTTTTTATTTCTTATAGCAGCAACCATTTCAGAGCTCCAAAAAAACCGCGGTGGGAATATTCTTGGCGTCGTATCTTGTCAAATCTTCAGAACTACGCAAGTGTACTAAAAAATTTCTTTGATAATGGTGTGTAACTTTTAGTTGAGACTGCCTCAGTTAGAATATTTGCATAAGTTACTAATTTTGGGAATTGCCATTAAATATTTGATTTAAGGTAGTTTGCATGTAAGAGTTATGTGGATACAGTCGTTATATGAATCAGGACACCCAAGAAAAAGTGTTTGTCGAATCATTCTCCGAATATGGAGATGCGATTTTTCGTTTCTGTATGGTGAAGGTTTCAAATGTGGAGCTGGCAGAAGATATGACGCAAGAGGTTTTTACTCGCTACTGGCAGTATTTACGTGAGGGTAAAGAAATGACCAATACACGCTCGTTTCTGTATACGATTGCAAATAATATGGCTAAGGATTGGTATAAAAAAAAGAAAGCTGATTCCCTTGATGAGAAAATGGAAGCGGGTGATATACCAAAAGATAAGAATGCTAATCCTGAGGAAATTGCTGAATACCAAGAAGTTCTTGATACTATCAGCGATATGGAGGTTAAAGATAAAGAAGTTTTGTTACTGAAACATGTCGAGGGTTTGGCACCGAAAGATATCGCGGGAATACTTGAAGAGTCCGCCAATTCAATATCTGTACGGCTGAATAGAGCAACTAAACGTCTGCAACAAAAACTGCATATATGAATAAAAATAACAAAAAAACAGAATATCTAGAAAAACTTAAGGATATGAAGCTGTCGGATTCTTCCCATGACCGTATTAAAAAAAATCTTCTTGAGTATGCTCGCTTTCATAGTGTAAGAGTTGGGGGTGAAGGTCGTTCTATAGAGCAAGTACAACGACGTACTTCATTATTTACCTTATTTAAACAACCAAAATCTATGACTGCTGGAATAATTGCTATCGCTTTGATAGCTGGAGGAGGAACATCATACGCTGCAGAGGGCGCAGTCCCAGGTGACGCACTCTACGTAGTAAAAACCGAAGTAAATGAAAATATTAAAAGCGCGTTTGCTATCTCAAATGAAGCAGAGGCACGATTACAGACACGTCTTGCGGAAGAACGTCTAGAAGAGGCTGAAGAACTTGCTGCTCGTGGCGAGCTTACCGCTGAAGTATCTGCTGACATCAATGCCCGCCTTAAAGCGCATTATGATGAAGCAGAATCAAGAGGAGATACTGCTGAAGCAAATGGAGATTACGAAACATCAGCCACAGTACGCGCATCGCTTGAGGGAGCCTTTCGTACTCATGCGGATATTTTGTCTGACCTCAATACTCGAGTGTTAGGTAATGAGGGGACATTACTGATTACTAATATCCGAGGGTATGCAGACACTGCAGCGAAAGCACAGCTGAATGCAACTGCAACAATTGAAGCGTCTGTGTCAGCGAAAGCTGCAACCGAAGCTACTATTAAACGAGCAGATTCCATTATTGCTGATGTAGAAGCTAAAGTAGCTCGTGCCAAAACTAAAGTTTCTGCTGATGCTCATGCTCGAGTCGAAGCGAAGTTAGCTGAAGCTGTTTCAGCTCAGGCTGAGGCAAAAGCATCATTCCGAGCGGAAGCATATCGAGCTGCATATACTTCAGTTCAGGCAGCAATTCGTATTGCCAATGAAACAGATGCAATGGTGCAAAGTATGCTGCGAATTGAGATTGACGGAGTGCTGGATGTTCGCACCAACGTTGATGAGCGAACAAATACTGAAACACGTACGCACACAGAGTCAGATACAGGTGCAGACTCAGATGTGGACCGTGACGTAGATAGTTCAGTCAATGTAGATGTAACTACTGACTCGCGTGTCGATACAGACGTGATTGATGCTTCAGTCAAAACTGATGCATCAGCTCGTTCAGGATTAAATTTGTAAAGCTTATATATCTGAATCAACTAAAAAACCGCTTATCTGAAGCGGTTTTATGTTGATAGTCTCGTCAATCGCTATTTAAATTACGTCCTTTTATTTATGCACTTCATCAATTAAGCCGTATTTCTTTGCTTCTACAGCGTCCATGAAGAAATCTCGATCAACGTCTTTTTCGATTTGTCCAAGTGGTTTTCCGGTTGCCTTTGAAAGCATTTTGTTAAGTCGTTCACGTGTTTTGAGGATGTGTCGCGCAGTGATTTCAATATCACTTGCCTGGCCTTGTGCCCCGCCAAGTGGTTGATGAATCATCACTTCAGCATTTGGCAGAGCAAAACGCTTGCCTTTAGCTCCTTGCGAAAGGATGAGAGAGCCCATAGAGGCTGCCATTCCCACACATACTGTTGAGATGTCGGGCTTGATGTGGTTCATCGTATCAATGATGCCAAGTCCCGCAGAGACGCTTCCTCCTGGTGAGTTTATGTAGAGAAAGATGTCTTTCTTCGGATCTTCTGCTTCAAGAAAGAGAAGCTGTGCAACAATTAAGTTTGCCATGTGATCCTCGATGGGTCCTGTGATAAAGATGATTCGCTCTTTTAGAAGACGCGAAAAAATATCAAAAGCACGTTCACCTTGCTGTGTTTTTTCCACTACCATCGGCACAAGAAAGTCGTGTATCTGTTGTGTTTGTTTTTCCATAGTTTTATAAAGCTAATTTCTATCGTTACTGAGAGACGTACTGTAGCAAATTGTGTGTAAAAAAGAAAATAGAAGTGTCTGTTTGTAAGCGAAATAAGAGCTTCGGGGGACTTTGTGTGATTTTCTTCGTATCTGCAGGACTATTTATTCCGTTTTTCTAAAAGAGTTTTACTATTGGGACAGCGACATTCAGGTAAAGTTCAAGTTAGTTTTTTTGACAAAATCTATAAATGTGATATGTTTCTTAGAAAATGATCCTCTCATCATGGAGACTTACGCATGATTTATTTTCAGGTGGCACTAACACTGATAGCAGTGGTTACTTTCACCATTTTAGGGCAGTCCATCGCTCGCCAGGAAAATCCAACGTGGTTTGCGTCAATTGCGGTAGCTTCGTCTGGTGTGTTTCTTGTAGTGATGGTCTCACTCATCACCTACAGTTCTTAATCAGAAAACCGACCAGTGCAGGTACACTGGTCGGCATTTTTATACTAAAGTTTACTTACTCTCCAATTCTTTCATCACTGCTTCGTTGGTCATGACGCTTTCGACGTAGACACGAACGCGTGCTTGGTCTGCATCTTTATATTGTTCAAGAAGTTGGTCGACTTGTGCATCTACTTGCCCTTTATCGGGCTCAATTTTGCTTTCTTTCGCAATTTCATTTAGCACAAGCTGGAGTTTTGCTCGCTTTTCAGCTGCAGGCATCCATTCTTTCTTGAGGTCGTCTTTTGTTTTTTTGATATGACCAAGATAATCATCCATTTTTAAGTTTGCTCGTGAGAGGTCTTCATTCATTTGGGCAAACATTTGTTCAATCTCTGAGTCGATAAGTACTTGCGGAAGTTCCATCTCAGTCTTTTCTATGATGGCATCAGTAATCTTTGCTCGATGAGCAGCTGTTACTTCTCGTTCTTTTTCAATTGCAAGGTGCTCTTTTATTTTTGCTTTGAAATCATCCACTGACTCAAATTGACCAGGTTGACCGAGTGTCTTTACGTATTCATCAGTGAGCTCAGGCAGGTCAGCATCTTTTACTTCTGGTTCTTCATCGTGGTCTGGTCCTTCATGTACCGTGCCGTCAGCGTGCGTATGTGACTCTGCATCGCCCTTTTTATCAACGGTTTCTGGTGTAGGTAGTTCAGTAGCGTCACCAAGGTCAGTCTCTTTCTTGTCTGCGTCTGCATTTTTTACTGCTTTCTCCTGTATTCGTTCGTACGCAACCTTTTGACGAAGAATGTCTTTGGTTTGCTGTTCAATATCTTCTTCGGTCACTTCAGTTGAGGTTTTATTTTTGTTTTCAGTGGCAGCAATTTTTTTGTAGTCAGGAAGCTTGATTTCGGGAAGTATTGCAACAAGTGCAGTGAAGCCAAGGGGGTTTTCAGCGGCAATTTTAGTGATACTAATCTGCGGGTAGCCTATAGCTTCAATCTTATGGTGCTTGAGTGCTTCTGGATACGCAACCGCGAGAGCGCGTTCGGCCATTTCTGAGAGAATTCCCATTTCACCTGTTCGTTCAACAACAATTTTTTCTGGCACGTGTCCTTTCCGAAAACCAGCAACGTCCATGTTTTTACCAAAGTGCTTGATAACTTTCTCTCGATGTTTTGTAAGTTCTGCAAAAGGAATTTCTCCCTCAATTTTGACTTGTGAGTTTTCTTCTTTAGTTACGGTAAACTTTTTAACGAAATCCATGAATATAGTGAAATAAATCTAAAATAATGAAAGCCATCTCAAGATGGCTAAACTGTGGGTGATAGTGTACTTCGAAATGAAGAAAATGCAAATAAAAGGGCGCGCCAGAGGCGCGCCCTTTACGCTATCTCTTACTGCGCTCTATTGCGAAGATGCTTCAAGTTCGGCTTCGATTGAGGTCATTTCAGCATCAAGTGAATCAAAGTTTGTGTTGTCGAGGTCATTTTCAATAGCACTGAGTTCGTCTGAATTGTTGGATGGTTGGGGAGTTGAGACATTTGTTTCTGCGTCTGTGTTTTCAGGTTTATCATTTTGTTCTGTGGTAGATTGGACAAAAGTTTGCGTTGGGTTAGTTTCAGCAGTGAACGTCTGGCTCCACATATAAAGTCCCCCGAGTACGATTGCGAGCAAAACAATGAGAACCCCTAGGACAATCCCTGTGTATGACGGCGCTTCATCTCCTTCAAAAGATGCTGAGCCAAATTGCTCTTCCGGCATTTTAAATTCTTCTGCAATGATATTTTGATTATTTTCTTTGCTCATATGTTTGTGTTAAAGAGAGTAATTATTCAGTAGCAGTAGTGCCTTGTGAGGTCAATTCTTCGCGAACTTGAGTTGTCACAGCAGCACTCCTGCCCTGTTCAAGTTCAGTGTCTGCTACGGCGAGCTTTAAAGAGACGACGGCTTTACGGAGTGATGAGTGTACTGAAAGGAGTAAGTCTTTTACGTGTGTGAACGTTGCTTTTACAGATGCCCATGCTTCGCGTGGGTTTTCAGATTCTGTCACTTCTGCAACAGCATCATAAATGTCCGCGATACTGGTCTTTGCTTCTTCGAGTGATGCTTTTGCATCGGTGATGTAACTTTCGGCTGGTGCTGTTTCGACACCTCTTTCTTTTAACTTTTGAGTACGTGACTCAATCCTTGCAATGAGATTATCCATTCGGGCAATTGCGGCTTCAATGCGGACGCTCATGTTGCCGGCGAGGTTTGTGACTCGCTGCTGGGCTCTCGTTTCGAGTGCCGCCCGGCGCTCTATCTGGACTTCTTGTCGTGCTGCTGAAGAAGATGCACGTAATTCGCTCCGCTCAATTTTGTTTTCCGGCACAGTTGTTTGTCGGTCTTGGGAGCTGTTTGTTTGTGCGCTCGCAACGTATGCAAAACTGCAGAGCGCGAGTACACATAGAAATTTGGTTGATAAAGATATGGATTTCATAATATACGACAAATTCAAAAATTGTTAAAAAACCGCGTTACATCGATTCGTAGACATAGTATAAGCCCGGAAGCACTTTCGTGCTTCCGGGCTTATGCACAATACTATGCAACCTACATTTTCAAAGCTGGAATGATTTGTTTTTTCCGAGACATTATCCCAGGAAGGACTTCCGTGTCAGACTCAACCGTTACACCAAATGAGGCTTCTACCACTTGCTTAGTAAGTTCACTGTAGGTTAGTACGGTGGCTTCTTCTTTGAGAATGTCTATTATGAATAGCAGTACTTCATCTACATCACTTTCCTCTGCAATTATTTCTGCAATCGCGCCCTCAATACCTTCTTTTCGTTCAAGTATCATTTCAGGCATAGTGGTTTCAAGTACTGAGATGCGAAAATTTTTATCACCGATGTTGAATTTCTTGCTATCCATACGCACAAGTCCAATATCAGTGAAGTCAGAAATATCAGACTTCGCTGCGAACATTTCAGATGCGTATTCTGGGATTGAAACGCCGAGTATTTCTGCAAGTTTCTCAGCAACATCTTTATCGTGTGGGGTCGTCGTTGGAGAGCGAAATTCCAGTGTGTCAGAGAGGATGCATGAAAGCATGAGTCCCGCAATTTCTTCTGGCAGATCCGAAACCACCTCACCCATGAGGTCGTACATCACAGTTACGGTACATGCCAGTGGTCGCATAGTGATATCGATTGGTTTTGGAGTCTCAATACCGCCAACTAATTTGTGGTGATCAATAATCTGGAGTACTTCCGCTTCGTTGATATTTTCTGGTAATTCTTGAGGGTTGTTCGTATCAACAATAACTACTTGTTCTCCAGCAGATAGTTTTTCTAACAATGTAGGAGTTTCAACTTCCCATTTGTTCAGTACAAACCGTGTTTCTGAATTAAGTTCACCTAAAACACGAGGCTGCGATTCTTGTGAAGTGTGGGTATTTAAGTACCATGACCACACAATTGCAGAGCAAACTGTATCGGTATCAGGCGAGACGTGTCCAAAAACGTTAATCATAGAAATAAGATAAAAGAATAATGTAGGTAGTGTAGTAAAAGAATGGGTCCTCCGCAAGGTATATAAAAGGCCCAAAGCAACGGCTTGGGCTTTTTATATTTTAAACAGCTAAAACAGTTATTTTTTCTCTTCTTCAGCTTCAGCAACAAGCTCTTCAGCTTCTTCAGGAGTGTCAATTTCGTTAATCTCCTCCGTCTGGTCTGTGTCCACAAGGTCACGATCGTTAGTCGCTTCATCGTCCGTTACAGACGCTTCGGGTTTTGTTGTTGTTGCATCTTCGTTTTCAAGTACGTCGATGTCAGCACCCTCTTCAGTATTTTCTGCAATAGAAACTTCTTTTCCATCACTTTCTGCAACTTCATCACCGCCGAGTGACATGATGTCAATTTTCCATCCTGTAAGTTTTGCAGCAAGTCGTACGTTTTGTCCGCCACGGCCGATTGCGAGCGACTGCTGGTCTGGGGCAACTTCCACAATGGCGTGACCTCGTTTATCGTCCGCCCCTTCTTCGTCGTTTGGCTCTGACTCAATTTTTACATTAAGTACTTGTGCAGGGGAAAGGGCATCTTCAATGAATGTAATTGGATCTTCTGACCATTCAATGATGTCAATTTTTTCACCACCAAGTTCACTCATTACCGTAGAAACACGAACGCCGCGCTGTCCAACAAGTGAACCGACTGGGTCGATATGATCATCGTGTGCAAATACTGCAATCTTAGAACGCGCACCTGCTTCACGGGCGACTGCTTTTACTTCAACAACTCCACTTTGCAGCTCCGGAGCTTCTACACTAAATAGTCCAACAAGAAAATCTGCATGTGCACGTGAAAGTTTAAGAAAAATTCCTCGAGCTGTTTCATCAACTTTTAAGAGTGTTGCACGAATTCGTTCGCCTGGTCGGTATCGCTCGCCTGGAATTTGCTCATCATAGGGCATCACACCGGTGACTCGTCCAAGGTCAACATAAAGGTTTCCTCGTTCAAATCGTTGTACATGACCCATGATGATGTCTCCTTCTTTTTGTCCAAACTCTGAAAGCGCTGATTCTTTTTCAGCCTCACGAATTTTCTGAATGATAACTTGCTTTGCAGTTTGGGCAGCAATACGACCAAAATCATCCTTACTTTCAAGCGGGAACATAAGTTCTTCACCAAGCTCGACATCCTTTTTGATGAGCTTAGCGTTGTCAATCATGATGTGCTTTTCAGGGTCGAAACGAACTTTTCTGTCCTCTCCATCAAGAAGTTGTTCTTCCGGAAGTTCTTCCTCGTCCTCTCCCTCTTCTTCTGGTCGAAGCATTGAATCGTCAACAGCTATCTTGATTTGGTTAAAAACAGTCGTACCAGTCGCAATGTCAAACTCCGCACGAATTATTTGTCCGCGTTTTCCGTATTCCTTTTTGTATGCAGTTGCGAGTGCCTGCTCTATAGCATCCATCATCTTTTCTCGTGAGATGCCTCGCTCCTCTTCCATTTCTGCAAGTACAGAGTTAATTACTTTTATATCAAACATATGTATGGGTGGTTATGTGAGGAGTATTCTCCTTTGGTTGTAATATTTCTAACAAACTACGCGCAGCCGAGGCCGCGCGTAGTCAGTAAGTTCCCATACTGTACCTCTCCACACGCCTTTTGTCAAAATATAATAATTGACATTACAGCGTCGTATGTTTTAATCGCATGAAAGTTCATTTTTGGGAGTGACCAATGTTACAAAAAAATACGCAACAGAAATGGGGGCACAATGTATCTTCAAAACCCAATCGCTTGTGGTTTTTGCTAGGTGTCACTGCCGCAATTCTTGTTGGATTGTTGGTCACATGCCTGTCAATAAGCGTTTATTTCCAACCGAAAAATGGATGGGAAAAACACGGCCACGAATTGACTGCCCTTGCGACTGGTCTCTATTGGGAAGCTGCCGTTGCCGAGGATATGTTAGGATTGTGGGCAATTGCTTCTGTGTTTGACAATCGGCGGCGTTCAAAAAGTTTCCCTGATACCTATCGAGAAGTTATTGGGCAGGGAGCAAAGGGGAAACATAATGGAGGTTGTCAGTTTTCCTTTATGTGCGACGGGAGGCCTGAAACCATCTCGCTCCTCTGTAAAATAGAGGCCAGAGCTGTAGAAATCAAGCAGCACTGGGGAGGGGTCGGCTGCCAGCGCCGCTGGGGTGCGTATCTTGCCTTCACAGTTTTCTACCAGTTCATTGGACGGTTTCTGTACGATCCAACTGACGGAGCTGTGATGTATTATGCAGGAATGAGACCCTACTGGTATGGAGACCTTACGCCTGAAAGCGTGCGTAAGATAGGGAGTCACACTTTTGGGCAGTCAAGGTATCTTGGCCGCGACCTTTGAAGGGAGTGTTTGATATTGCAAGTGTCGTGGGAGGCTATCCGCGGCACTTTTTTATATTTAAAGCCATATTATGAACTATATGCATTGACTTTGGTTGATAAATATGGTATCATTAATTTCGGACATGAAGTTCTGTTTTTTAAAAAAAGGATTGGTAAATGCGTACCTTTGTAGTAATGAGTATATTGGGTGAAGTTTTTACCCAGGCTGCTAACGCAGTAGTAGTGGCAATTTTGCTTGGTTGGGCAGTGCTGTATAGCAGTGCACAAGAAGTGCAACCGCCAATACAACCGCCGACTCTCCTGACAATCGAGGAGCTCATCAGAGAAAGTGAGCTCGAAACTCTGTCAAAAGGGTCATTGTTTCCAGACCCCTCCACGCTTAGTTTTGTAGAGCGTGCTGAGTCGTCAGCAGTTGCACCGAAAGACAAAAAGTCTTCGGAAGACCTGAAGTGGCTTGCGTTGGCTGTTTACTTCGAGGGGCGCAATCAGTCGCTCGAGGGTCAGGAGAGGATTGCACAGGTGATTCTAAATCGCGTACGCAATCGATACCATCCGAACACCATCAAGAAAGTAGTGGCGGAAGGTGAGCATCTTCGCAACCGGTGCCAGTTCTCCTTCATGTGCGATGGAGTTAAGGAAGTGGTTACTGAAGTGTATGCTTGGAAGACTGCAGTGAAAGTCGCTACCGTAACCTATCAACAATGGGTTCAGGGTACGAACTTTGGTTGTGCGCTTTATTATCGCGCAGACTACACAACCTCAGAAAAAGCACTGAAGTGGTTTGCAAGTCTCCGAGAGCTTGGCAAACACGGAACACATATTTTTTATTGTGATCCGAAAGCATGACGAATTAATGGGATTGTCTCCAACCGCCATAAGTCGGCTAGCGCCCCGTTGGTAGGCGAGATAACTGCATTGTTCTTTTATACGCATTGTGAAGAGTTGTCGATTCGACAATTGTTCAGAATACGTTTTGGTTTCAAGACCGGAGTTTCTTACGAGCTTCCGGTCTTTTCTTTTTCCAAAATCTGTGAGCAAATATTGTCAATCTACTGACATGGTGATGGTACAATAGTGGCACGCAGGGAAGTTCTTGTGCTCATTTATTTAATATAAGTTTTCTTGGTACGTGCGAATACAAGACGAACAACTAAAACGCTTTATTCTCGATTCGGGTTTGGTGCCGAAAAAAGATTTATCTGAAGCGGAAAAAAATGCTAAGGACGAGAAACGTACACTCGCTGAAGCTCTTATTGCGGGAGGACACATGACCGAGGACGATCTTCGTCGCGTTGAGTCGTATGTGCTCGGTATTCCATTTGTTTCACTGCAAGACATTAAAGTAGATTTTGAGATTCTTTCAATAATTCCAGAGCCAGTTGCACGAAATCACAACATTATCGCTTATAAGAAAAATGATGACTCGCTTGAGGTAGCGATGCTTGATACTGCTGACCTTCCTGCAATTGATTTTATTAAAAAGAAAGTTGGATTAAAAATCCTCCCACGTCTTACTGACACAGAGTCAATGCGAGAGGCACTTCGACAGTATCAAAAGACACTTAAGGATGAGTTTGGCGAGATTATTATGAAGGAGTCCTCAGCACTCAAAGTGATTGCAGAAGAAAACGGTGAGGAAACTTCAGAAGCAGACCTTAAAAAGATGGCTGAAGATCTTCCTGTAGTGCGAATTGTTGATACGTTATTGCGTCACGCCATTATTCAAGGTGCGTCTGATATCCATATCGAACCTATGGAAACAGAAGTTCTCGTCAGATATAGAATTGATGGGATTTTGCATGATGCCATGACACTTCCTCGACATGCGGCAAGTACAATTGTTGCCCGTCTTAAAGTACTTTCAAATTTGAAACTAGATGAGAAGCGGTTGCCGCAAGACGGTCGATTTAAAATGGAGATGGATGGCCAGAAAGTTTCATTTCGCGTATCGGTACTTCCAATTTTTTATGGAGAGAAAGTCGTTATGCGATTACTTCGCGAAAATCGTTCAGGCTTTACCCTTGAGGGTATTGGTTTTCACGGGAGCACACTTGAGCGAATGCATAGCGCAATGAAGCAGACAACAGGTATTATCTTGGTGACTGGCCCGACTGGCTCTGGCAAAACTACAAGTTTGTATACGGTGCTCGATCTGTTGAATACACCTGAGGTAAACATTTCGACAATTGAAGATCCTGTGGAATATCAGATGCCACGTATCAATCAAACACAGGTAAAGCCAGATATTGGCTTTACGTTCGCTACAGGTCTTCGTTCTCTGATGCGTCAGGACCCTGACATTATTATGATTGGAGAGATTCGTGATCAAGAAACTGCAAATCTCGCGATTAATGCAGCACTGACAGGACACCTCGTTTTGGCAACGGTGCACACCAATTCGTCGGCAGGAACGATTCCTCGGTTGATAGATATGGGGGTGGAATCGTTCCTGCTCGTGTCGACACTACGTGTTGCAGTTGGGCAGCGTCTTGTGCGGAGACTTACTGATGAAAAAGAGGCACATACGTTGACCACAAACGAGAAAAAAGAACTCGGAAAATATGCAGATCTCGACAAAGTTCTAAAAGCAATGAAAGAAGAAGGGATTGTTAAAAGCAATGCGACTTGGAATAGTGTTCCATTTTATCGTCCTAAGGTTGATGGTGATGATGCATACAAAGGGCGTGCAGGTATCCACGAAGTTCTCGATATGTCGCTCACTATTAAAGATTTAATAATGTCGAACGCTACCGCTGACGACATTGAGGCTCAGTCACGGAAGGAGGGTATGCTTACAATGCTCGAAGATGGTATATACAAAGCAGCTCGAGGCGTTACCACTATTGAAGAGGTGTTGCGTGTCATTAATGAATAATAGCTATGGCAAAATTTACATACACTGGTGAGAATAAAGAAGGTGCTCACGTAAAAGAAACAGTCGAAGCCAAGGACCGATTTGCAGTATATGAAATTGCCCGACAGCAAGGTCACTCAGTTGCATTTGTTGAAGATGGTTCGCATTTCTCAATTAAATCCTATTTAAATTTTGAAAAAATAAATTATCTCATTAACCGAGTGAAGCAAGATGAACTTGTGATGATGACAAGGAATCTTAGTTCTATGCTCGTTGCTGGACTGCCGCTTTCAAGAGCACTTTCAGTTATTGAGCGACAAAGTAGTAATCCTCGTTTAAAGGGAGTTGTTACAAGTATCCAAGAACGAATCAATAAAGGTAATCAGTTCAATGAAGCGCTTGCTGAGCACCCAAAGGTCTTTAATGATTTGTATGTTGCTATGGTTAGTGCTGGTGAAGAGAGTGGTGGCCTGGCAGAGTCATTGCAAACACTGAGTGTGCAGATGGAACGTTCATCATCACTGAGGAAAAAAATTAAAGGTGCCATGGTCTATCCGACAATCGTGCTCACCATTATGTTAATTATTGGAGTGCTCATGATGATTTTTGTGATGCCTTCTATCACAGAAACGTTTAAAAGTCTTGAGGTTGACTTACCGGCAACAACACAGCTACTCATCACCTCGAGTGATTTTATGGCAGCACACACCATTGTTGTGATTCTCGGAATGCTTGCAAGCATTTTTGGTTTTGTGTATTTTTTCCGCTCAGCAATCGGAGGTCGAATATTTTCTTGGGTAGTTGTGCGGCTTCCTGTTATCGGCACTATCGCAAAGGAAGCAAACGCTGCTGCAACTGCGAGAACGCTTTCTTCGTTGCTGAGTTCAGGAGTTGATGTGCTTCGAGCTCTCAAGATCACGGAGGACGTGATGCAAAATTACTACTATAAACAAGTCATCGCCTCAGCTAATATTCAAGTTGAAAAAGGGAAGCCGCTTTCAGAGACTTTTATTGAAAACACCAAATTGTACCCAATTCTTGTTGGTGAAATGATTTCAGTTGGTGAAGAAACTGGTCAAATTTCTCAGATGTTAGAGCAACTTGCGGTCTTTTATGAAAACGAAGTGGAGTACAAAACAAAGGACCTCTCTACGATCATTGAGCCGTTGCTGATGGTAGTTATTGGTGCTGGGGTCGGATTCTTTGCTCTTGCAATGATTGCTCCTATCTATTCAATTTCAGATAGTGTGTAAGACAATATGTTCTTTTTTCTGAATATAAGAAAAATGAGAAAGGGACATGTGGCACACCAAGGCTTTTCTTTGGTGGAAGTCATTGTTGCATGTGCCCTCATGGTCCTTGTGTTTGGGGGAATTTTTAGTGGTTTGCAATTAATGCTGAAAACTATTACGCATTCAAAAGCTGAAGCAGGCGCACGTGCACTTGCTGTCGAACAACTCGAGTACATCCGGTCGCTTTCGTATGACAGTATTGGAACTATTGCGGGTATCCCAGAAGGAACCATCCCGCAAATAGCAACGACCTCTCTTAATGGAACTGACTACACTATCCGCATCCTTGTGCTTTATCTTGATAGACCGGAAGATGGGTTTGGAGAAAACGATGATAATGGAATTACAGAAGATAGTAAGGTTGTAAAAATTACGTATTCGTGGACTCTTCAAGGAGAGGCGCGCGACTATACTTTGGTATCTGACATTGTACCAAGTGGTATTGAGTCTACTTCTGGGGGCGGGACGTTACTTATTAATGTATTTGACGCAAGTGTCCAGCCAGTAGCAGGGGCCGACGTGCATGTATACAATGATACTGGAGCATCAACAATCGATGTTACGGTGATGACAAACGCATCAGGAATTGCCAATTTCCCTGGTGCACCTGCTGGAGGAGGGTACCAAATTACGGTGAGCAAGCCTGGGTATTCAATTGACCAGACGTATAGTGCGTCAAGTACAAATGCGGACCCGAGTCCTCCACATGTGGCTGTAGCCGTGGGATCTGTGTCGACCGTGTATTTCGCTATAGACGAGCTTAGTGATCTTACTCTCCGTTCTGTGAGTGCTCCAGTTACCAATCTTTTTTCAGATAGCTTTAGTAGTAGCGGGCAGCTACTCACCCAGTCCTCAGTTACGGTCACTGGTGGAGCGGTGGTTCTTGCGGATGTTGGAGGAGTGTATGCGTCGTCAGGGTTTGCGTATGCCACGCCCACTGCGCCGAGTGCAATTTCTTCATGGGAGTATTTTGATTTGCACGGTTCGAGCACCGAACATAGTTCATTTGGTGTGCATCTTTATTCGGTGTCAGGGACAGGTAGTTCAAGTGTCTTCACGCTTGTGTCAGACGAAGATTTACCTGGTAACAGTATTGGGTTTACTGAAGGTCCGGTTAACATTACTGCACTTGATACAGGGAACTATGATGCGCTTGCTTTAGGAGTTTTGCTACAAACTAGCGACACGTCTGAAACAGCTTCACTCTACGACTGGAGTTTGAGTTATGTAGAGTCTGAAACACTTTTGTCTGGTGTCACATTTGATCTCGTAAGCAGTAAAACAATTGGAAACAATGCAGGGGTTCCTGTGTATAAGCATACAAAAACGGTGACTACAGATGGCACTGGAGAAGTAAGCATTCCAGGCATGGAATGGGATAGTTATGAGATTACTGTTGACGGTGCAGTTGAGGGATACGACATAGAGGAGACTTCATCTCCAATTCCTTTCGCTCTCAGCCCAGGGATTTCTGATGAGCTTACATTTTTGCTTGATTCACACACAGTTCGTTCTTTGCGGGCTACGGTTGTTGATACTCTCGGCAACCCCGTTCCAGCAGCGGCTGTTCATTTATCAAATGGCAGTTTCGATGAAACTCTTGAAACTTCAATCTATGGTCAAGTATTCTTTAATTCGGGGATCCCTTCAGCTACTGACTACATACTTGAGGTCACAAAAAGTGGTTATGATGTCGATACGCAGACCAGTATTACAATTACGGGGAATCTTGAAATGACCGTAGTTCTTGGTGTTGGAGGGTCAGGTGGAGAAGTTTCAACATCAACTCCTCCGTCGCAAAGTACATATCTAAATGGGTATGCAACACGAATTCCAATGTATATTTCAGGAACTTCATTATTTGGAGACGTATACGATTTCCCTGTGTACCTCAATCTTTCAGATTTCTCATCAAGCTTTTTCAATTCTGTGCAATCAGATGGGGGTGACATACGTATTACAACAAAAAATGGCCAAACAGAGGTGCCCTATGAACTTGTGTCTATAGATACAAATGCTGAAACAGGTCAGTTATACTTTAAAGCGCCGTCGTTGTTAACCTCCACGACAAGTGAGTTCTATATGTATTATGGAAGCTCGACTGCGAGTAGTTATGATGTTACTGACACGTACGGAAGAAATAATGTATGGACAAATAATTACCTCGCTGTGTATCATCTCGAGGAGTCTCAGTCTGGAAGTGGCAATGTAAATCTATATGTTGATGCAACAGGTCAGGGTGGCGATGGAGATGACAATGTTGATGCTACTGGCAAAACAGGGAAGCTAGGACTAGGACAGACATTTAATAATAACTATAGGGATAACATAGAGTTGCCGTACACAATTCTGGACAACAGAACAAATGTTACTGCTACATTTTGGTACCGAACAAATACAAATGACTACATGACTGTCTTGAGCGGAGCAAAAAATAATTCCTCTGATGGTGCTAATGAATATCTCTTATGGTTCCAAGACTATAACGACGTACAATTCTTCTCACATGGTGATCCGCGTGTGAATTTCGATATTACTTCGATTAATGACAATTCGTGGAGATATTATGTTTCTGTTCGAGACGACACAAATAACCGGACACGATTCTACATAAATGCGAACGAAGATAATCAAAGTCCTATACATGATTCAATGTCGGCTATCAATCTTGCGGCAGGGGGTCTGTTTATTGGGGTTGATCAGGACTCTGTTGGCGGTTCGTTTGGTCAAGCGCTTGATGGGGAACTTGATGAGTTGCGAATTATTAATGGTGTTCAAAGCCCAGACTGGATATCGAATGTATATCTAAATCAAAATTCTCCAACAGGATTTTATTCAATTGGCAGTATTGAAACTGAATAAATATGAAAAACTTTTTTTCACAAAAAGGAATGTCTCTCATAGAAACGCTTGTCGTGTTGGCCTTGTTTACTATTGTCAGCGGTGCTATTGCTAATTATGTCTCAACATTTTATAGGCAAAATGGATATACTATTTCGCAATCCTATCAGGTAAGTAATGCGCGCCGCGGTGTTGAGTTGATGGTTCGAGACTTGCGCGAGATGACGTATTCAGATGATGGTTCATTTCCACTTATCACAAAAACTGAAAACGCAATTAGTTTTTATAGTGATATAGATCGCGATGACAGTGTTGAGCTTGTTGAGTTTCGACTTGCCTCCACAACAATGTATAAATATGTATATGATTCTTCAGGTTTTCCTCCTGTGTATAGCACTACAACTCCTGATCAGACATATATTATTTCTGAGTATGTGCAAAACTTATTACAGGCGCAACCTTCGTTTACGTATTATGATATGGATGGAAATGAAGCGTCTCCAGATTTGAGTGTAACTGATATTCGTTATATTGAGGTGAGTTTAATTATCAATATCGATCCGCTCAGAAATCCTGGTGAATTTATGCTTCGATCAAGCGCGTCACTACGTAACTTAAAAAGTGACATATGATTCAATCCAAAAATAAAAAAAATGGCTTCCTCGTGATACTTGTTTTAGTATTCGGGGCTATTTTCTTTGTAATGCTTTCCGCATTTATGAATTTTGTCATTGGACAAAAAGTGTTGCAGCGGATAAAACTAAACGAGGAGCGTTCGCTGGCGATTGCAGAAGCGGGACTTAATTACTACAAATGGTACTTGGCTCACAACCCAAATGACATTACCAACGGAACGACTGACCCCCAGCCATATGTTATAGAGTATGAAGATCCTGAAAATGGCCCGATTGGCGCGTATTCTCTTGAAATAAGTGGGAATAGTGCATGTGGCGACATTGTTTCAGTTGATATTAAATCTAAGGGCTATACATATGCCGATACTGAGCGCCCTCGTGTTTTGTACGCACGGTATGCACGCCCAACAGTTTCAGAATACGCATATATAATTAATTCGAATGTTTGGGCAGGGGACGATAGAACAATAGTGGGACCGTACCATTCAAACGGCGGCATACGCATGGATGGCGCAAACAACTCAATTGTTTCAAGTGGTGTCGAAACTTGGTCTTGCACGAGTTCTTTTGGTTGTGACTGGAATCAAACAGTTGATGGGGTGTTCGGATCTGGCCCAAACAGTGATTTGTGGTCATACCCTTCACCTCCAATTAACTTTGTTGGCATTACACTCGACCTTGCAAATATGCAAGCAAAAGCAGCGGCAGTGAATCGACATTTTGGCCCGTCGGGTGATTATGGGTATCTGGTTGAATTTTTAAATAATGACACATTCAATTTGTCGCGCGTTACAGGGACAAAGAGTTATTCTGGATATACAACTGAATATGGCTGGCAAACTGAGCGAAACGTAATCACGAACACTGCATTCGTAGGGAATTATTCAGTGCCAAATGACTGTGCCCTTATCTACATTGAAGATAAAGTGTGGGCTGAAGGAGTCGTCAGCACGCGTACTACCCTTGCCGCTGCTGATGTTGACACTATTGGTGTTGATCCATCTATAATATTGAACGGTTCGATAACCTATTCAGGTGAAGATGCTGGCCTTCTCCTTATTGCTGAAGAGGATGTATTGGTGGGTGTTGATGTTCCAGATAATATGGAATTATATGGAATATTCATCGCTCAGAACGGCCGTTTCGGAAGAAATCACTACGAAAGTAGTCTGCCTTCATCGCTTGATGCGTATCGATATAGAAGTTCACTTACTATGCACGGCACGATAGTTTCAAATGGACGTGTTGGAACAAAGTGGACTTCAGGTAATACGTGGACTTCAGGTTTTGAAACTCGGTATAATTCATACGACAGAGATTTGGTAAATGACCCTCCGCCGCTCACCCCTGAAGTCTCAGATACCTACAAATTTATAGAATGGAGGGAAGGTGGGTAGCATATAGCCTATATATAGCTGCATGGTACAATCTACGGGATGAGTAAAAAACAAACAAAAAAGCTCAAGCGACATACTCCGCTCGTAGTTGGAAATTGGAAGATGAATCCCGAGTCGATAGGTGAGGCAAAGAAACTGTTTTTAGAAATTCGCAAATCTATTAGTCGCAAAACACTTCAAACCTACGTTGCTATTGCGCCTCCAGCTGTTTTTCTTTCAGAGTTAGAAAGACTGTCTCCAAGTCAGCGGGTTAAACTTGCAGCTCAGGATGTTTTTCATGAGAAAACAGGCCCGTACACTGGAGAGATGTCTCTCTCTATGTTTAAAAGTGTTGGTGTTTCCTCTGTAATTGTTGGGCACTCAGAAAGGCGAGCGCTTGGTGATACCGACGAAGATATTCAGAAAAGCGTCGAAGCTGTATTGAAAGCAAATCTCACTGCGATTGTTTGTGTCGGTGAAAAAATAAGGGATGCGCAAGGACATTACTTTACCGTTGTTGAAACACAAGTACTTTCAGCTATAAAGGGATTATCAAAGTCAAAAGTAAGTCAACTGATTATTGCATATGAGCCAATATGGGCGATTAGTAAGGGTGATGGAAAGGGGAAGACGGCAACTCCTGAAGACGCCCATGAGATGAAGTTATTTATTCAAAAAATCCTCGCTGATTTTTTTGGAAGAAAAACAGTAGATAAAATTAGGATTCTATATGGAGGTTCTGTTAATTCGCAAAATGCAGAAGAACTTTTTGCTGTAGGACAAGTGGATGGTTTTCTTGTGGGAGGTGCAAGTCTAAAACCAAAAGAATTTATTTCAATTATAAATACTGTCGAAACGTATGCCAACACATAAATTGCCTGCCGTTACTGAGTGTACAGATTTGAAAGGAAAATATGTGCTACTTCGCTCTTCACTCAATGTGCCTATTGCCGACAATCAAATAAAAAATCATTTTAGGATTACTCGAGCTATTCCAACGCTAGAGTACTTAGTTAAAGCTGGAGCTCGCGTTATTCTGTGTGCGCATATTGGTAGAGAAAAAGAGAACACTCTTGAACCAATATTTACATATCTTCAAGATACATTCACCATTCACTTTTCCGATGAGGTTGTTGGGCCACATACAAAAGAAATGCAGGAAGGCCTTAAAGATGGAGAGATTCTCATGCTCGAAAATCTTAGGCGTGACCCGCGTGAGCAAAAAAATGATGCAGATTTTGCACGTTCACTCGCAGACTTGGCAGAGTTGTATGTAAACGATGCATTTGCAGCTTCACACAGAGAACACGCTTCACTTATTGGCGTACCTGCATTTCTGCCTACGTATTTTGGAATCAATTTCCTACTTGAGTATGAAGAGCTACAAAAAGCAGAAAAGCCAGAGAGTCCTTCTTTGTTTATTCTAGGTGGTGCTAAGTTTGAAACAAAAATGCCACTAGTAGAAAAATTTTTGGATTTGTATGACCATGTATTTGTTGGGGGTGCACTTGCTAATGACTTTTTTAAAGCTAAAGGTATTGAAATTGGAAAGTCATTGATATCGGATGTAGATCTTACAGGGAGCCCTCTTTTGTCAAACGAAAAAATACTTCTACCGAAAGATCTCGTTGTTCGAGATGATTCTGGAGCTACTAGAGTTGTCATTGTTGAGGATGTACGACCAGATGAGACCATTGTAGACTCGGGGCCAGCAACAATTCAGATGCTGGAGTTGTTCATCAGAAATGCAAAAATTATTTTGTGGAATGGACCGCTTGGAAATTACGAAGCTGGTTTCAATACTGAAACACTAGCGCTGGCTACTTTGCTCGCCAATGCCCCAGGGCGTTCAATGGTGGGTGGTGGAGATACCGTCGCTGCGATTGAGTCACTTGGCTTCCAAGATAAATACACCTATCTTTCAGGTGCGGGTGGGGCAATGCTTACTTTCTTGGAAAAAGGTTCCTTGCCAGCAATTGATGTTGTTGTAAAAAAGTAAGTACCAAATACAAAAGGAGGTTTAAAAACCTCCTTTTGTTGTAGTTACTTAATCTAAATCACTTTCATCCGTGCCTTCCATTGCCGCCTGAATTTGAGTTGCGACGACAGCGAGTTCTTCGTCAGTAGCTTCCATGCCTTCAGACATTATCATACTTAGTGCCTTTTCAGTGTTTTGCATCGGGTAAATTTTTATATGCACGTGAGGAACCTCAAACCCTTCAACAACCAAGCATGTCCTTTCTGCATTCAGTGCTTTGTCAGAAGCTTTCCCAACCTTTTTGGCGACTTGAAAAAGGTGCAGATACGTATCATCGTCAAGATCAAAGGCATAGTCAACATCTTTTTTTGGGATAATAACTGATTGACCTTTAACTGCAGGATTTTTGTCTAAAATGGCAATACAAAGATCGTCTTCATAAATAAAATGAGCAGGAACCTCGCGCTTTATGATTTTTGTGAAAATAGAAGACATGACTGGATATTATGAGATTATTGGAACATGGTACCATAGCTTTCATGGTTAACTACAGAGTGGCAGATGCTGCCCCCAAAGAGGTCAAAGAAATTCTGTTTGAGTATAGTCCTTTGGTGCAACAATTGCTCTATTCTCGGGGTATTGTAACGGTCAATGAGGCTCAATCTTTTTTAAATCCCTCATATGAAACTGATTTGCATGACCCGTTCCTTTTGCATGATATGGATATAGCAGTCACGCGAATTCTTGATGCAATGAAGAAAGATCAGAAGGTAGTTATTTATAGTGATTACGACTGTGATGGAATTCCGGGAGCTGTCATTCTCCATGATTTTTTTAAAATGGTTGGCTTTGGTAACTTCACTAACTATATCCCCCATAGACACTATGAAGGATTTGGCTTCAGTACCTACGCAGTGGGGAAGCTGTCTGAGGATGCTGTAGAGCTCATCATTACTATTGACTGTGGGACAACTGACGTTGAAGCTGCGGCACTTGCTAAAGAGAAGGGAATTGATGTCATTATTACTGACCATCATGAACCTAAACAATCTGAAAAAAAAGAACTAATGTTTCCTCAGGCGCATGCTATTGTGAATCCAAAGATTGGCGATACGTATCCGTTTGGAGGCTTGTGTGGAGCTGGCGTTGTTTTTAAGCTGGCTCAAGCGCTCATTGCTAAAGGTGTTCAAGAGCACATGTTTGAAATAAAACCAGGCTTGGAAAAGTGGTGGCTCGATATGGTGGGTATTGCAACTATCGCAGATATGGTGCCACTTACAGGTGAAAATCGTGCACTTGCGTATTATGGACTTCAGGTGCTGAGGAAGTCCCGACGTCCAGGGCTGCAGCAGCTTCTTCGCAAACAAGGGGTTCAACAAAGGTCACTGACCGAAGACGATATTGGATTTACTATTGGCCCTCGCATTAATGCGGCCTCAAGAATGGATAATCCTGAAGATGCGTTTTGTCTGCTCACAACAACCGATGAAGGAGATGCAGGAGCCAGGGCAGCGCATTTGGAAAAATTGAATAATGAACGGCGAGGTCTCGTTGCTGCAATGACTAAAGAAGCGCATAAGCGACTTAAAGATATTGTTGAGGTACCTGATGTGCTGGTGATGGGAAATCCTGATTGGCGCCCTGCGTTGGTTGGACTTGTTGCGAATAAGCTGGCGGAAGAATATAAACGCCCGGCGTTCTTGTGGGGACGAGATGGAAATGGGGTAATAAAAGGTTCGTGTCGCTCAGACGGGCGGGTGAGCGTTGTGCGTCTTATGGAGGGTGTCACAGATCATTTTGATGAGCACGGTGGACACCATCAATCTGGTGGATTTAGTGTAGTAGAAGGTTCCATACATACCTTCTCGAAAGCACTTAATGACGCCTATGTTGCTTTGGGCGAAGGAGCTCTGATAGATGAAGAGTTACTCGTGGATCTTTCATTGGAACTTCACGACATAGATACTGCCTTTTTGCGTGAACAAGTGAGTCTTTCGCCATTTGGTGTACATAACCCAAAGCCATTGTATGAGTTTAAAGATATCGAGCCAACTTCGGTAGATATTTTCGGGAAAACAAAAGAACATACAAAACTTTTGTTCGAAACAGCAGGAATCGCTCGTGAAGCAATTGCCTTTTTTCGTTTGCCAGGACAGTTCTGTGCGGAACCAAAAGTGGGCCAAAAGCTAACGCTTTTGGCCCACTTAGAGCAGTCTTTTTTCATGGGGCGCCAACAAACTCGCTTACGCATCATAGATATTGTATAGTCAGGAGATGGAAAAAGTAATTGCGTATACAGATGGGGAAGCCCGAGGCAATCCAGGGCCTGCAGGAATCGGTGTGTACATACAGAATGAACAAGGAATGCTGTTGAAAGAAATGTCCGATTTTATTGGGAACAGTACTGATGATTTTGCTCAATATCAGGGCGTCATGACTGCACTTCAAGCACTTGAAGATATGTACGGAAAGAAGTTGAAAGAAATGGAGTTTGAGATACGGATGGGTAGTGAACTCGTAAAGAAACAGCTAAATCATGAATGTCAGATAAAGGAACCAGGGATTGTCCCGATGTTTATTGAAATCCACAACATGCGCGTTTCAAGTTTTCCAAATCTTATCATCACACATGTTTCGAGCAATAAAAATGCAGAAGCTAACCGTTTAGCTAACGAAGCAATAGAGACTAAAGGATAATCTTCCTTGACCATGGTTTGATTCCATAGTATTTTCCTATTCACCACTATTCAATTTCAGAAGTAGTGCGTTCTTTGGAGGAATGAATGACTATTACAACAACAGTCACTAAAAATTCTGGTTTGTCAGCACGCTTGGAATCTTTGCGTGAAAAACATGAAAAACTTGATACAAAAATTTTGGCAGCTCAAAATTGTGTTTGTCCGGATTCACTCGAAATCACAGAGGATAAGCGCAGGAAGCTTAAATGCAAAGAAGAGATTTTGCGGATTGAAGAAAAGATTTCGAAGCTCCAGGAAGGGTGAGTTAGTGTCGTTGTTATATTAGGTCGGTGCAGATTACATCGACCTCATATGCGATTGTCGTAATAAGGTATATTGATATTTGATACACTACGTATATGCGTGGTGTATTTTTTTATGTTGCTGTCATAGGATTAGTGTTGGGTATTTTTGCACGTTCTCTGTATGAGTTTGGGGTAGAGAGTATTGCCTGGATATTGTTTCTAAGTTTCACTGCGGTAGTTATTTGGAAAAGAAGTACCTTAGTTGCCAGGGAGGAAATTAGTTTTGAAAACAAGTCTTCATGGAATCAGCACTCTTCATTGTCGTTCGTTTTGTTGTGTAGCATCTTCATGCTTTGCATGTCACTTGGGGCGTTGCGGATGGAAGTAGCCAATTGGAAAGATGGTCAGAGTCAGTTTCTGTCTTCAGTTGGAAAAGAAGTTGCTTTTAGAGGGGTTGTACAAAGAGAGCCAGATATTAGGGAAAATGCGACACATCTCTATGTGCGTGTAGATACAGAAATTGTATTGGTGACTACGGACAGGTTTGCAAATATACGTTATGGTGATGAGCTTTTTGTGACGGGGAAGCTCATGGAGCCCTCCTCATTTGAAACAGACTTAGGCCGCACTTTTAATTACCCAGGATATTTGAGGGCACGAGGTGTTGCGTACATGATGCAGTATGCAGACATCGAAAAAGTTTCTTCCGGAAAGGGAAATCGTGTTGTCTCGGCACTTTTGTCTTTTAAGATGCGTTTCATGGAGAATATTGAAACGGTGCTACAGGAACCACATGCGGGGCTTTCAGAAGGATTGCTTCTCGGAGTGAAACGTGCACTTGGAGAAGATCTTGAAACTGTCTTTAGGAAAACTGGCATAATCCATATTGTTGTACTCTCTGGCTATAACATCATGCTTGTTGTAGCGTTTGTCATGTATGTGCTCGCATTTCTTTTGCCAATGCGCGCACGTCTTGTGTTTGGAATTGTCGCAGTGTCTGCTTTTGCGCTTATGGTTGGACTGAGTGCAACGGTCGTTCGCGCCAGTATTATGGCGGCACTCGTTTTGGTTGCACGTTCGTTTGGTCGAACCTATACCGTTATGCGTGCACTTATGCTTGCTGGCCTTGTGATGCTTTTCATTAATCCCTACTTACCTGTGTATGATACGGGTTTTCAGCTTTCATTTGTCGCGACGCTTGGACTGATACTGGTTGCTCCGGTTATAGAGGCACGACTTCATCTCGTGCCAACAGTAATTGGTCTACGTGAATTCCTTACCGCGACACTAGCTACACAACTTTTTGTGATGCCAATATTGCTATACCAAATCGGTGAGTTTTCTGTGGTCTCAGTGGTGGTGAATGTACTTGTCCTCCCAATGGTTCCTGTTGCGATGCTTTTAACTTTTGCAGCTGGCATGCTTGTGTTTGTTTCTCATACACTTGCATTGCCGATAGCGTTTGTGGCATACGGGTCACTGACATACATAATTTCTGTAGCAACATTCTTTGCTGCACTCCCGTTCGCATCATTTGTTGTTCCCACATTCCCTTTTGTGGGTGTGCTTGTTGCGTATGGTGTCCTTGGTTACGGACTTTATTATTTTTCTCATGTTAAAAAAGATACTAAAGATACTCAGACGTTCTCGGAGTGGACGATAGAGGAGGCTGCAGATGTAGAAAGAGAAAAAGAAAAGCCTCTGCCTGTGTTCTTTCGGTAGTCTTCACAAGATAGTATTGTGTTGCATATTAATAATTTCTTCTCAAAATGGGTATACTAAATTTATATACATCGAGATACAGGAGGTTGTTATGATAATTTTTCATTATCCAGTAAGTTTCCTCATTGTGTGTGTTGTACTTCTTTTTCTTAGCGCATTAGTTTTGGGACTTATTTAGTATAAGTTGATTCGCCTGACTAGGCATGCAGCCTGGTCAGGTGCTTTTTAATAAAATATATTTACCAACGCTTCATTCTCCCTTATACTAAGAAGATATGAAAAAAGTTAACATTCGCGAATCCCTTGGAGTAGGATGGTCACAATTTAAAAAACGGCCATGGTACCTCCTCGGGCTCACGCTTGCAGTTGCGGGATTATTTGTAGTAGCTGGCGTTAATGAAGTGGGGGTTACAGCACTTGCCTATATTGTGTACGGTGGTTTTATAGCGATACTCCTTAAACATTACGCGGGTCAGGTTGTGGAATTCGATGATTTATTTGATATCGATAAACGGTGGGTTTACTTTGCATTCCTTGGAATAATCAAAACTTTGTTGATAATGCTTGGTTTTCTCTGCTTCGTAATTCCAGGAATCTACCTTTCTGTACGATGGATGTTTGCTGAACTCTTTGTTATTGACCAAGGAATGCGACCTGTAGAGGCACTCAGAGCGAGCAGCAAGATTGTCGAAGGACACTGGTGGAAGTTATTTTTGTTCAGCATTGCGGGAGTGTTATTGGTAGTAGTGAGTCTCTTTGCGTTTATTGTTGGTGCTGTCATTGCGTGGATTGTCATGCATTTTGCAGTAATCAAAATATATAAAAATTTACAACTCACTGAAGTATTGGTTGAAACAGAGGCTCCGTATATTGAAAATTAGAAAGCACATAAAAAAGCGGCACCTTTGGGCGCCGCTTTTTTATGTGCTTTACACTCGACCTGCGACAACTTCCCAGTTGAGGTTTTCAAAGAAAGCATCGATATACTTTTTCTTTTCACTTGGCGGGTAGTCAAGCATGTATGAATGTTCCCACATGTCGAGTCCGAATACGATGTGCACATCAGCAAGTTGTCCAATGTGTTGCTCGTCCACCCATGTGCAGACAAGTTTGTGTACTGAAGCATCGAAATATACGAGCACCCAGCCTACTCCTCTCGTCATTGCGGTGCCAGAAACATGGGCAACGAATCCCTCCCAAGAACCATACTGCTCTTCAGCAAGAGTTTTGAAAGTTCCTTCAGGGACTTCTTTTGCTCCACCTTCAAACTGCTCAAAATAGTATTCGTGGTTTTTCATCCCTCCGAACTCAAATCCAAGACGACGGTTCACTTCAGCGAGTGCATACGCATTTTTTTCTGAATCTTGCTTTAGTTCAGCAATTTTTTCATGGATAAGATTCACATGTTTTACGTATCCTGCGTAAAGGCCTAAGTGTTCTTTAATGGTATTCTCTGAAATTCCTTTAAGTTTGGGAATAGTAAATGTTTTTATTTCGTACATAGTGGTGATTTTACAGACCGGTAATGGTGACCAGTGTATCATATTCATAATGACAGACACTCTTGCGCGTATGCGTCTCATGATTTTAATTATGCTGCTTCTATCTATGGCAGGGGTGTGGATATTGCCGAAGATGGAGGAAGAAGAACGGAATCCTGAACTTTTTGTATCCTTCCTTAACATCGGGCAAGGGGACGCTGTGTTTATCGAAACTGCATCAGGGGTACAGATACTTATAGACGGCGGTCCAACCTCAGCGATACTTCGCGAACTTGCAGAGGTAATGGATATATTCGATACACACATTGATATTGTCGTCGGGACACATCCTGACAAAGATCATATTGGGGGACTTGTCGATGTTCTGAATCGATATAACGTTGATACTATTATTACTACTGAGAATGAGTCTGAAAGTGCAGTTTTCCAAGCATTTAAAGATGCAGTCGCTGCTGAAGAAGCGGATGTTATTCTGGCGCGAAGAGGGCAGATTGTTACGCTCGATGCCAGCACAACTCTTGAGATTTTGTTTCCAGAAAATAATCCAAAAGACATGGAAAGTAATGCTTCATCGATTGTGCTTAGGCTGACGTACGGAGAAAGTTCTTTTTTATTTACAGGAGATTCACCAAAACGAATTGAGGAGTACTTAGTGTTGGCAGAAGGGGAGTATCTCAAAAGTGATGTACTTAAGATTGGGCATCATGGTTCACGTACCTCAACATCCGAGATTTTTCTTGATGAAGTGCACCCTACCTATGCAGTTATTTCAGCAGGCAGAGATAATAGTTATGGACATCCACATGTTGAAGTCACTGACACGCTTTTCAACGCAGGCGTTCGAATCCTCAATACAGCAGAGGTTGGAAGAATTACTTTTGTATCTGACGGGGAAGGTATACAAGTTAAATAAAAAAAGCGGCATGCCCGCTTTTGGTCTACTCACTGACAGGCATTCGAGTCAATAACTTTTGGTAATCGGACTCGACGTGCGCTATCGTTCGTTGCGTATGTGCTAGAGCAAGAAGGTATGCAATTTCTCTTTGCATACTCTCACTTTCGATTCTTGACTCTGGTGTTGTAAAAATGGTGCTGTAGTACAGTTCGTAACTTGTCAGAATCATGCCCAACACTTTGCTGACTTCATTCAATCCAAAGTGTTTTGACAGCAACCCAAGTATTTGTCGTTCAGTCCTGACTTGCGTGTGTGAACGAACTGCAAGTTCGGAATTGAAGTAAAGTTCTTGGCATGCTTTTATCAGCAGTTGCCATCGCTCTGGACTGAGTTTCGTTATACGACGTCGTGAAGATATGTGAATAATGTTTGATTTTCCCATGTTCTTCTCCTAATGTTCTGTGTTCCTGTGCGAGTATAGCAAAAATATGTGCATTAGACAGAGAATAAGAAAAAGCCGAACGCTTTGCGTTCGGCTTTTTCTTGTATCTTCACAAATCTAAATAAGTTTTGCTTCCTTAAGTGTTTTGTATGCACCGTTCTTTGCGATAGTTCGAAGTGCTTTAGTAGAAACATTTATTGTTACGTACTTATCAATCTCTGCAACAAATATTCGCTTCTTTTGAAGGTTTGGAGCTCGTTTCGTTTTGCCGCTAGGGTTAAACTGCGTCGCACGAGTACGGTTGCTGTATTTTCCTCCGATTTGGGTTTTCTTCCCTGTGATGTCGCATTGCTTTGCCATATAATTGGTTTCTTTAGTGGCGCTATCGTACCATAGTCCTTTGATTCTGCAAGCCTTTTGCAGTAGTATAGTGCTTACTTATGGAAGAACAAATCGCAATCATCATCGCACTTATAATATCAATCGTGCTTCATGAAATGGCACACGGCTATGCAGCCAATGCGCTAGGTGACCCAACTGCCCGACTGCAGGGCCGACTTTCACCTAATCCGCTTGTACACATTGATCCCCTTGGTTCAGTTATTATTCCTGGATTTCTTATACTTGCGGGATCAGGAATTTTGTTTGGTTGGGCAAAACCAGTTCCGTATAATCCGTATAACTTACGAAATAGGAAATGGGGTGAAGCGCTTGTTGCAGCGGCAGGTCCAGCCACAAACTTCCTCCTCGCCTTTATTTTTGCAATGATTATTCGTTCTGCAGATATGCTAGGACTTTCGGCATCGTTTGTTGAGCTTGCAAAATATATCGTGTACATCAACATTCTTCTCGCTTGTTTTAACCTTATTCCATTTCCTCCACTTGATGGGTCAAAGATTTTTCCAGCTTTGTTACCCTTTAGTGCTCAAATGCAATACCAGCGCTTCGTGAAGACTATCGAGGGATATGGATTTCTAGTTACTTTTATATTTATATTTATATTTATAAACCTACTTTGGGGACCATTTTCTTTAATCCTGGGGAATATTTTCGAACTATTCACAGGGATGCGATTTTAATTAGTTAAAAACGCTGCTGCAACGTATGTAATTCGGTCATATAAAATTAAGGCATCTTGCGTATCACTCGCAGAGGGTGTGCAGGCCCCTCCTTGTTTGGAGTCGCTTCTGGGCTACATGCCTATCTGTGATGCACGCCGGTCAACACTGGCTTTTTTTCTTGCAAAAATAACTATATATAGTATTGTAGGCGAGCTTTATGGCAACAATAAATCAATTAACAAAACGAAGTCGAAAAGACAAATCAACTAAGTCAAAGGTTGGTGCGCTTCAAGCGGGTTTTAACTCAATTAAAAACCGTACAAACGAATACAACTCTCCGTTCAAACGAGGAGTGTGTACTCGAGTGACTACAAAGACTCCACGTAAGCCGAACTCTGCGATTCGAAAGATTGCACGTGTTCGACTTTCAAACGGTCAGGAAATCACAGCGTACATCCCAGGTATCGGCCATACTCTACAGGAACACTCTGTTGTGCTTGTGCGAGGAGGACGCGTGAAGGACATTGGTGTGAACTATACTGTTGTACGCGGTAAATACGATGCGACTGGTGTTGATGCTCGACGACAGGGGCGCTCACGTTACGGCGCGAAAATGCCAAAGGAGTAATCCTTTAGAAAGCAGACCGCTTTCAAACAACATTACAAATAGTTTATATTCGCTACAGATAGTAGACGCGACTCAAGCTCCGGCTTCGGAGTCAAACTATGCGAAGAATGAAAATATGATTTTGTCATACTTCTCATTTCAATCGCTACTAGCTAGCAATTACAGCAGGGTGCAGCGACAGTCAAAGTTTGAGATTTTTTAATCTCTTACAGAGACTGTATACCTTGTCGACATTTTTTAAAAAATATCAGGCAAGGTCTTGCGAAAGTCCCATGGACTTTCTCACGCTCCGCTTTTAACAAAAATAAGTCATGCGACGACCAATTAAAAAACGAAACGTTGTACAGCCTGACATCAAGTTCGGTTCAGTAGACGTTGAACGACTCATCAACTACGTGATGCTTCGCGGACAAAAGGAAACTGCACGAAAGATTGTGTATTCTGCGTTTGAAGAAATTAAAAATGCAAAGGAAGGCGGCGGCGACCCACTTGAAATCTTTGAGACAGCACTTAAAAATGCTGGACCACAGATGGAGGTACGTTCACGACGTGTTGGTGGTGCAAACTACCAGGTTCCTCGTGAAGTTCGCCCAGAGCGACGTCATGCACTAGCGCTTCGATGGATTATCGCAGCAGCTCGTGGACACAAGGGAATCCCAATGCACAAAGCGCTTTCCAACGAACTTATGCTTGCAGCTAAGGAAGAAGGAAATGCAGTGAAGAAGAAGGAGGATACGCACAAGATGGCTGAAGCCAACCGTGCGTTCGCACACTTTGCCTGGTAACAGACATTTTCTTTGCGATACTGCGTTAAATGGCCCGAAAATTTGTTCACCGTACGTTACGTACGGCTCACAAATTTTCGGGCTTTTTGACTTGTGACCTAATTTTCAAAGAGCAAAGCGTTTATGAAAATAGAAATGCCCTTGTGGTGCTGCCTTTGAAAAACTCAGTTACCATGTTTGCAATTTTTGCTTAAATTAGGCATGCTAGCAATAGTTTGGCATAAGGGAGAAGAGTATAATGGATGATACCGAAGTCTTCAGATTATCTTTCTTGTTTCCTCATGAAACCAGAGAACAGTTCCCCACAATTACACTTACCTTCAAGGAGTCACTTTTAAAACCCTTGTTGGAATGGTTTGAAAAAAGAAACACGCATTCTGAATTTTTAGCAGCAACTAAAAAATACCTGGCTGATGATGCCGAATTCCAAGAATTGGAAGCAGATTTGTTTGGCAATTCATCGTTTGGATATGGTCGTACTGTTTCTGTCATGATAAGTGGTGATCAGATCACTCTAGGAATCATGATAATGAGTAGTAAATACAGTCAGCATTCGGGTCTCATGCTGCATTATATTCTGAACTTTCTCCAAGGCAACCATGAGCCAGCAATGTTTTTGAGTAATAGAAAGCAACGCATAAGTCTCTACACCGCAGCTTCGCTAGGGGAAGTTCGGAAAGCTCATGCAGTCGCAGGTTTTATAGGTAAAGAGGTAATCAAGTGGCTTAGCACTTACACTGAGTCTAGTCCAGATGGAATGCCGTTGCCTGCAGTTGTACGAGATGCGATGCAGAATTCGTGGCACTTCTGTTCCATGAGCCATGAAGGTCAAGCTATGCCTGATGAATGTCGAGCTTTAGTGACTGGAGATGGACGGTTCTTTTTTGGTTGTTTTGGAGACGCTACGGACTTGGCTATCTATCCAGATTTAGATTACCAAAAAGGACGCGAGTTCGCAGAGTTTAGTTGTCATAATTTGGATGCCGCTGAACAACAATTGGCGCTCGTGTCTGGCTTAGCTATGTTGTATAGATTGGTAGAAGAAGATGCTTGAAGGCAGTCTCTCAAGACTGCCTTTTCTTTTTGCATTAATATCGTACTATTCAACCCATGAACATCACTTTTATCGGCATGAGTGGAGCAGGGAAGAGCTATACAGGGAAACGCTATGCGCGGGAGCATGAGATGGATTTTATTGATATCGACAAGGAGATGGAACAAGAGTACGGGAAGCCACTGCAGGACATTCTCGATGAACTCGGCGATAAAGTTTTTTTACAAAAGCAGGAGGAACAAGTGCTCGCACTTGAAGGTCTCGATAACACTGTCATCTCTCCCGGCGGAAGCGTCGTCTACACAGAACGAGCGATGGAGTTCCTGAAAGCAAACTCAAAAATCATCTACCTCGACGTACCACTTACCGTCATCAAAAGTCGCATCAACACAACTAGTCGAGGAATTGTAGGGATTCAAGATAAGACGTTCAACGAACTTTACAAAGAACGTATAAAACTCTACAAAAAATGGGCAGATGAGACAGGGTAGAATTATTTTACTAAACAAAAGTCTACACGTGATATGCAGTACCACATTACTTTTTCCAGTACTACGAGCAGTTCGTTTGAACTTCATGCAATAGTATTGCTCAGAAAGCAGCAGATTGAGAAGGGTGAAGGAACATATACGTAATCACTGAAATTATATTCTCGAATGACAAAATTTTTTCTAACTAAACGAAGGAATTTTGTACTCTGGCAACTACCGAGAATTCTTTAGAGGCTAGCCGAAGAAAATGATTAGTATTGTAAGATATAAATATGAAAAAAATTTCAATGCACCTACACGAAATACCATTTCGAGCTATCGAACGTGGTGAGAAAAAAATTGAAGTTCGGTTGTTTGATGAAAAACGGCAGGCTATTTCTGTAGGTGATGTTATTGAGTTTTTGTTGCGACCAGACAATACTAAGAAAATAGAAAAAAAGATTGTCGCACTACATCGATTCCCTACATTTGCTGATTTTTATAATGTATACCCAGCAGAGTTAAGTATCTCAGATGCTCGCGATTACTATTCATCAGAAGATGAACAAAGGTATGGTGTGCTTGCTGTTGAACTTGGATAAAAAAACCTCGTTTGTGTAGCTGACAGGGGAGTCATTACTGGACAATAAAATTTGCTTGATTTAGTTTGAACTTTCAAAACATAAACATAAAAAGTTGGTTACTGGTATGTTGTGTTGAGTGATTCAATTCCTTTTACGAGTCCTAAAAATATTTGTTCTTTTGTTTCTTCTGACCATAAGTTGTCAGGTCCTCTTGGGTCGAGTTTGCGAGAATGTAGTCTTGTTCCGTCCGCTTCGTAGCGCCACCGCTCAAAGGCAGGTCTAATGTCGTTTATAGGCATAGTGATAAGTACCAATTCATCAACGTGTGCTTCATGGAGTGCTGTGCTCCGGACACGGTTAAGCTGTCGTTCCTTACGTTCTGTTGCTCCGGTGTTCATTGTAAACTGGATGCCGATATGACTTTGTTGTTTTGGCTCGTCAACCTTTACGCCACGTCGTGTATTTGCAACAGTAATAATGAAATCAATTTTGTGCTCGACATCTTCATATACATCGACCTCCGCCACTGAAAAAGGCAGGTCCGCATCGAACATTTTCTTTGTTAAAAATGAAAGAAGCATTTTTTCAGCAAGTATGCCTGTTGGCATAGTTTCTAGATTAAAATTTACTTCCTCGATGCGCTCATATGTATCACGCTTTCGGTCGTCTGACAGCCTGTTCACTTTTCCGAGCTGCACAAGTTGATTGTCATACTGTGCTGCCACTATTTTACGTACTTGATTTGACATAATTTTCTTTTGGAACTCTGCGGGGACGGATTGGTCAAATTTCCACCAAAAACCCCACGTATGAGCAGCTAGTATTTCTCCAATGCTAAGCGTGATTTTGTCACCACCCTTAGTGTGGGTGACAAAGGTGTTGTCGTCACGATATTGTAATTCCCATGCTCCAGGCTGCTCTTCAAATGCACGCTCTCGTTGGTCGCTTACAGCCTTTACCTCTTTTGACCAAAACTTTTTTCGCCATCTTTTAAGGTTTTTAACAAAATCTAGCTTCTGTACCTGTAATTCAAGAATGAGGTCGCGAGTGTCTTTATCTACAGTGCGTTCAATAAGTTCAAAAGCTTCTTGATCTCCTATAGTGCCTGCTGATTCCTGATCTTTCTTAAGATAAGTTTCAAACTTTTCTTTCATATGAATAGTATACGTTATGGTGGAACGTCTTGATGTAAAAGGATTATTTGTGTTTACACTATAGTAAAATAAGCCCCATAAAAATAGTTGGGACTCTACTACTTTTGTCTGTTGTCGTGCAAAGAAGTTGCTATGTTCCAGACACGAGCTCTTGTATTGCCAACTGGTTTTGCAAGTGTTGATTCGAGTACACTTGCTTTACGCAGTTTTTTTCAAAATCTGATTGAGGTTACTCGGGTGGATATCTTTATTGAAATATCCAAGCAACCAACTGCGTATTTGCAGTTCTCGCAGATTCGGTTGCCGATACAGGACAGTAATTATCATTGAGGTATTCTGCTTGTCATTTAAACCCAGTGCGTCAAATACAAGGTTGAGCATATCTCCTCCTTAAAGAGCTTTGGCATTTTCGTTCATAATACCTTTCTTGTCACTATAGCGAAAAATACTTAAAGTGCAATTTTCTTAAGCATATTTTCTAAAAGTACTTTTGTTTCCTCAATGTTGTATGTATCAGTATCTATACAGACACCGTTGGTTTGTGAATATTTTCTTAAGACATCAACTTCGTCTTCTGCGGGATTTTGTTCGAGGACTGTGAACGCCTCGCGAGTGATTGGCGTCTTCCCTTGTCGTTCGAGGCGCCCGTTGTAACGAATGAAACGTGTGTCGGGGGATGCGTCGATAAAAATAAACATGAGTTTTTCTCCTCGTGCATTAGCAACGTCAGTAAGTGTCTTGAGGTCTACTTTGCGACGATTTCCCTCGATGACGAGGTGTGGCGCAGCAAGAGCCTTGGCTCTTGCTGCGATTTCTTTTGCAAGCCAATCTTCGCCACGTTCTTCTCTGAGTGTTACAAAGAGATTTTGCAGGGTTGTTTTATCAGTTGCGTCTAGTCTGTGTTTTGTAGCGATGTCTGCAAGTATCTCTGAATAGCGCATGTACGCTGCGCCGTATTCACCTGTAAGTACTTCGGTTACTGTTGTTTTGCCGCTGGCAGTCGGTCCAGCAATTCCAAATAACATAGTATATATATCATAATATAAAAAAATGTCAGAGACGACTTTGAAAATATCTCCAAATTTTTATACTTAACACAATTTCTTTTACACTCCTTCTTTCTATGAGGGTCGCTTCCCAAACTTTCGTGCAAGTTTGTAGAGTGCAAAAAGGATTCCAAAAAGAATGGTGAGTTGCACAAAAATAGCATGACCTAAATAGAAAGATACGCTCGCAAGTGTTGCGGTACATAGTGCACTCCAAATATTCTTACTTACTAAAATTATTGAATTAAGAAAACTTCCTTCCTTTATTTCCGGCATATCGGGAGTTTCAATTGCAATGCCGTTATTTGTAGTTCTTGTGATTTGTCCGAACCCATCTTCGTTAACAAAAATTTCTGGGGGAGTGGTTTTTTCGGTCTCTGCTTCCTGACGAACTTCGCGGTAGGTATCTATATTTTGTTTGGTGGTATTCAAGATGTCCGTAAAGTTTGAAAGTGCAGTATATGCGGGGCTTGGCGTAAGGTATTGTTCAAATCCACGATTTTCTTTAGTTCTGGTTGCATCGGCGATGCCACCATCGTCGGTGACGTCAGTGTTTGCTTGATTTATGTTGTCTTGTTTTTCATTAAATACGAGTGGATTTGTATTATTTTCTTCTTCAACAGTGTCACTTATGCCGTCCCCATCATCGTCAATGTCATCTACGTTCCCAACACCATCTTTGTCAGTATCGTAGTCGACAAAAATTATGTCTTCTGCCAGAGCAGACGTAACTTCCACAGCTTTTGTTGAGGAGCCAACTTTTGAAAGTTCTGTGCGGGAAAGTGAAGCGGAAAGTGTGTGTTCACCATGGTCTGGTATCCAATCAGTCCAACTCTCGACAATTCTTCCGTCAAGCGCTGACACTTCCGCCCGCCCTATAACCTTATTATTGTCGTAGAATTCGACACGTCCTGTCAGGTCCTCTCCTGTGTTGTTGCGAATGGCAACATAAATACGCACTGGTTCATTTGTAAAGATTTTTTCCTGAGAATACCAAAGCCCGTTAATAAGTCCCGCATTAAATTCTTGCGCGAACGTACATGGTGTCAGTAGTGTAATGAGTAAAAATAAAAGCACCCACTTCATAGATGCATTATATCTTATTGTATATATAAAGTTTGGTCCGGCGCACTATTCGCGCCGGACCGTGTCGGCCGATCCTAAACCAGATTAAGGATTCTTTGACTGGCCATGAGGGGACTGATGAATTCCCCGTGGCAGTCACACCCAATCTCGTGTGCCACATTCTTGGCTTCTTGCGATCCTCTCACATATCCGAGTGCCTCCATGACACCTCCGACAGTGCCGTCAGTGTAGATCCCCATGATTTCGAGCTGTTGTGCCATTATCTCGAAAACTGTTTCCGCAACTGGGAGGTCGGCTACTTTTTCTTTTGTCCAGCCTTCAATTCTTTGGATTCCTCCAAGATTCTTCATATGAAGTCGTCCGACCACATCGGCTAAATATCTGATCATATCATCCCGGCTTATGCCGGGTATTCCGCTTTCGGCCGCTAATGATCCCGTTGGCATCATGTTCATCGACATCTCCTCTTTCTAGGGCATCTGGCTTCCTCCAATGGGGCCAGTCCCAAGGAGGATAGTAGTGCTAGTTTGATAAGCTGTCAAATAAATCTGACAAGCTTTTCACTACACAAGGAATGGCAGTTTGATTGCATCGCTCACGTAGTGTAAGCTACGAACCTTATGTCTCAACAAGGACTTATCTCATTTCATGGTGTTTCGTATGAACACGATGCGACCAAGCCGATTCTCATCGATGCTAATTTTTCTATACGGCGTGGAGCAAAGTTTACACTTATGGGCCAAAATGGTGCCGGCAAATCTACACTCTTCGCACTTATCACTGGCACATTAAAGCCAGATGAGGGAGATATTAATATTGCGCCACGCACGAGTATCGCGGTATCTCGACAAGTCATTCCACGCGATGAGCTCGAACTCACCATGCGAGCTTTTTTTGAAAAGTGTTTCACAGAGAAGATATACGACATTGATCCTCGTATTGAGGCGGTGCTTAAGGTGGTAAACCTCTCGCCTGCTAATGCTGAAGTAGCTGCTACATTTAAAGACAGAATCATTGGAAGTTTTTCAGGCGGCCAACAAGCTCGTCTTTTGTTGGCAAGTGCACTCATTCAGAATCCTGACGTATTACTGCTTGATGAGCCGACAAATAACCTCGACACTGCAGGGATTGCCCACCTTACAGAATTTTTGAAAGAATATAGAAAGACAGTAATTGTTATTTCCCATGATGCGGATTTTCTCAATGCTTTTACTCATGGTGTGTTGTATCTCAATGTGCAGAACAGAATCGTAGAACAATATGAGGGTAACTATCACAGCGTATTGAAGGAAATTAAATTGCGTGTAGAAAAGGAGCAGCGAAAAAATGCTCAGCTTGAGAAGGAAATTCAAGCAAATAAAGATAAATCAAACTTTTTTGCAAATAAGGGAGGTAATATGCGACTCGTCGCTAAACGCATGCGTGAGAAAGTGGATGAGTATGAAGACAATAAAGTCGATGTGCGTAAGGAGGACAGAACTATTCGTCCCTTTACAATTCCTGTACAAAAAGGCACTCCGCTCAATGTCCTTCAGCTCAATTCATACAAAGTCATTCGCAATCATAGTCCAAAAGATGTGCCTTGTGATATTACGCTAAAACGCGGACAGCATATGCGAATCATTGGTCCTAATGGCATTGGGAAGACAACACTTTTAGAATCACTTGCGTCTGGACATGCTGATGGTGAGAAAGTTGCTGACGGGGTTGTGATTGGCTACTATCGACAAGATTTTTCAAACCTTGATTTTAATCAAACTGTAGCAGAGTGCCTCATGTCAGTAATGGATAAAAAAATTGAACAAGATATGCGTTCAGCTGCGGCGGGGTTCCTAATAAATAGCGACATTATTAAAACAAAAATTGGTCTTCTTTCTGAAGGTCAGAAAGGGCTTGTTGCATTTGCGCGATTGGTACTTTTGAAGCCGGGTCTTTTAATTCTTGATGAGCCGACTAACCACATCAATTTCAGGCATATCCCAGTGATTGCTGAAGCACTCCATACGTTTGAAGGAACGATGATGCTCGTAAGTCATGTTCCAGAATTTGTCGAACAGGTCAGAATCGATGAGACACTTGATTTAGATAAAAAGAAATAAATAAAAATGCCTCGCCCAAAATTGGGCGAGGTCTTTTTTTGAATTGGTTACACGCGAGTAATGCTTTCGTAAAACGCACGTTTCGCAGTTTCGTCCCACTCCAACTTAAGAAGTGGATTGCGGGTGTTGTCTGCACCCATGAATGGGATACAAGAACCGGAGAATCGTACGAAGGTTCTGAAACAGTCCTTAGTTGCAAAGCCGGGTTCATGCGGACAAAATGCATTGAGCAAATGAAATCTATAGGGTTGTGGTTCGTGTCGTTCTAAACCTATACTCTGCTCATTCAGAGCTTTGAATAAACCCTTCTTGTCTGCAGGTAAAGCTTCGACATCAAACGAATGGCATACAAATCGCGTTGGTATGGCATTTGTGATAGCCAGCTGGTGTTGCGCAACTTGAGGAAAGATTGATGATTTTTGGAATCCGTCCAAATGAATTCCAGTCTTCCGCTGTGATGTATCTTTTTTAACGTATGACTGCTGAATGGTTAGGTACAAATATTGTCCTTGCAAGTATGGGTTAAATTTTTCTTCAATACTCAAAATTGAGTCAATGATGTTAGAAAAACAATTCAAGACAACATCTGGAATGTGCACAATTCCATGAGGTACTTTGATGGGCATATCTTCAATATAGAGACCAGTCTCACTAAAGTGTTTTCTGACAAACGTTTCAGTAGCTGGCCCTGCCCACACCTGACTGCTACTCTCTCTCTTGTGTGAAAAAAGCGGCAGCTGTGACTTCGGGCGAGCTGGGCTGGCGAGCGAGTTTTGAATTTCTGTATTCACACTTGGAAAAATGTAAGGAAGGTGGGGGATAGCAAGCTTTCGCTGATCCCAGATGACTCCTTTTTTAAAATCACTAAGTGTATGCTTCCGATATTTATCCATCTGTTTCTCCATCTTTGTAAAAGATCTTTGTAGTGGATTATGCAGGAATACGTATATTTATCAAGCTTTTTGAATATGGTCACTCATTTTGGAGGTTTTGTTGCTAACTATAATTTTACCTACTGGAAAGTTTTTTTGTATATAGCTATTTGTTATGTACATAGGTATTGTATAATTAAAGGACTTATACATCTAAGTACATACCAATGCGAATTTAATTTTTTGGAGAAATATTTAGTAGCGTAATCCACAATGTATGGCTGAGCGAATTGCCCACAAAAAAGAAAAGAAGAAACCAAAGAAGGACAAGACAGTGAAGAAATAAATATAAAGGCAGCACTTCGGTGCTGCTTTTATATTTACAATGTGCTGTACATCTGCGACTATGTTCTCTATGTCTACAAAAAAACTATGTGTGGGTTTGATTATTTACATCCTTGTTTTTCCTGGGAATGTTGCGTTGGCAAAAAATGATTCAGATACATTAGAATTACTCACGCATCAAATCACGGCACTTGAGAAATATATTGCACGCACGAACCTTCGCATGGGGCTTTCTGAAGCCGTAGCTCTTCCTCGTGAAGACATGCGAGATGTAATAAAAAATGGAGTTGCTTGGCTTGTGGAAGCACAAGAGGGGACTGGTCATTTTGCATATGAATATTTGCCGTACAGTGATGAGTATAAGTATGGCGACAATATCGTGCGGCAGGCAGGTGCGCTGTACGCACTTACCGAAGTTGCTCGACGAGATGCTGTGGGAGATATGCATCGGTCTGCTGCTATCGAGGAAGCAGTAGTTTTTTTTGAAAATGCATCACTTGCACACACTTATGAAGGGAAGGAGGTTCGATGTCTTGCGAGAAACAAGGACAGTAAAACGTGCATCCTTGGCGCAACTGCTCTTGCGCTTGCGGGAGTACTTGGCTATGTTGAATCTGACCCAGCAAAAGCTAGTACGTACGAACATCTGATAGAAGGGTACATTTCATTTATCATGGCTTCCAAAAAAGAAGCCGCCGGTTTCCGTGATCAGTATCGCATAGGGACGGGTTTTGTAGGTGATAAGGAGTCTTCGTTCTCAAACGGCGAAGCCTTGTTGGCTCTTGTTCGTTACTATCAGTATAGTCCGGACCAAGAAGTAAAAAGAATTATTGATGAAACTTTCTCTTATCTTGAAGTAATACCGTTTGATACCCCGCTGTACCTTTGGGCAATGGCAGCATTGAAAGACATGCATGCACTTTGGCCAAGTGAAAAGTACACAACATATGGTGAGAAATTCACCGCTTGGCGCATGGGGTCGCTTTATAGAAGTCATGGCACCACTAGAAATTATTGTGCCTCAACGGAAGGTTTGGCAAGCGCCTATACCCTTATTGAAGACTCTGCTTCAAAGGAGGTTCTAGAGCGTCTGCGAACAGAAATTGATTTTTGGAATTTAAAAAATGTTGACTTACAAATTACATCAAATGATCTATACCGATTGGCTACACGCGAAGACGGAACGATCTTTTTGGAATTTGTGCAAAATCTGAACAAAAGTAGGGGAGGCTTCTTAACAGCTGAAAACGAACTGACACAAAGAATCGATTTTACGCAACATTGTGTCAGTACCTATGTGCAAACGCTGGTTGATATTGATGGGCAGTTATTATAGGGACTTACGTTTATAAAAAATTGTAGCTAAAGAATGTTGCCCATTTGTTATATAAATTATGGCAGGGTGTAGGTTTCAAGCATGCAAATGGCCTAAACAAAACTAGCAAAATCAAGTACCTTGCATTGCATAGTACCTTGTGATAATATTTTGCTATGGCAGATTCGTCACAAGATAGGAATCCTGGCAGCAATAACGAGCCAGTAATAAAAGACGTTTTGAAATACAATGTCGAAAATGCGCAGTCACAAATGCGAAAGGGTTTTTTGGAATTCCCTGTTCTTTTGATAATCGGTGCAAAGCCGACATATGCTCCAGATATTCTGAAGCAGCTTAAAAAGGCAAATTTATTAGTAGTAGAGGGTACATTATATCCTCTCTTATCGAGACTTAAGCGGCATGGCCTTGTTGGGTATGAATGGGAAGAGAGTAAAAGTGGCCCACCACGAAAAATGTACACCGTAACAGTCGAAGGAAAAGAAGTATTGCAGCAACTAGATGCGTCATGGAAAACTCTAGACACATCAGTAAATACACTAATCAAGCATTATGAAAAAGGTAATTAACATAACACTCGGAGGAATAGTTTTTGCTATAGAGCAAGATGCGTACGATACACTCGCTTCCTACCTTGAAGATATTAAAAAGAATCTTACTCTGACTGATGACGCCCAGGAAATTGTGGGGGACATTGAAAGTGCAATTGCTGAGAAGTTTTCTGTACGCAAGCGTAATGAAAGGGTGGCAGTTACTGATGGGGATGTTGCGGCTGTGGTTTCTGAAATGGGCAGCCCTGCTGACTTTCGTGAAAGCGAAGATGCTGACACCACAAGTTCAGTGCATGCACAGGTTTCGTCAGACGCGACTGTTAAAAAGCGACTGTATCGTGATACTGACGACGCTATCGTTGCTGGTGTTGCTTCGGGGCTCGCCAAGTATTTCGACATCGACCCTGTAATTGTGAGACTTGCTTTTGTTATCTCAATTTTCTTCAATGGACTGGGCATCCTTGCATACAGTATCTTGTGGTTAGTTATTCCGAAGGCAGAAACCACTGCACAAAAATACGCTATGCGAGGTGAGAAGGTGACACTTAAAGAAATCACTGAACAAGTAAAAAAAAATTTGAAAGGTCTTGATGAAGTGGATATGAGTAGTGCAAAAAGTGCATGGACTCCAATTCGAAATTTTCTCAACAAAGTATTTATTGTGCTCGGAATTATTGTGCTGGCCTTTGTAAGGATGCTTCGATATCTGGGAGGCTTCTTGGTTCTGATGGTCGGTGCTTTTTCACTCGCAGCACTAGTCTCTGTATATAGTGTTGTGTTGTTATCTGATCAAATATTTATACCTACTGAAGCTCAGACTGCTGTTAGCATTATGGTCAGCAGCGTTTCAGGTATTCTAGCCATCGCCTCTTCTTTTGTTGTTTCTGCTATTCCGTTACTCTTTTTGATTTTGATTGGTGGAAGTTTGCTTGTAAAACGAAACTTATGTACTGCTTCGAAAACTATTACACTTGTAGTGGTATGGATTATCGCTATCGTACTTGCGGTTACAGCTTCAGCTCTGCAGGTGGAAAAGGTTATGCATGCTTTGAGTACTGATAGTTTTAAACATGACGAGTACCAAGTCTACATTAATCTAGGAGAAAGTGATGAAAATGAAGACTCAGTTGAGTTGCGGTGGGGGGATGAAGAAATGTCTATTGTATCTACAGAGTCACAAGATTTGCCTGATGCTCTAGCTTCAGAAGAAAGTTCAATTGAGTTCGATGCGCAATAAAATTACAGGATAAAAATGTGTAGATTAAATCTACACATTGACTTATTTAGGTTGCAATTTGGCCATAAAGGGGGATAATTTAGACATGAGGTTATTATCAAACATTTTGTTTGTCGTGAGTGCTATATTTATTTTGGCTTGCGTTGGGTTGTATTTATTTAGTACTGCCCAAATTGCAGAAGCTCCAGTGATGGATGTAGGTAGTGTAGACACAGCTGAGTCAGTAGTCATGGTTTCAGTCAATTCTTTTGAAGAGTGTGCAGCAGTTGGTAATCCTGTAATGATGTCTAGTCCAGCGCAGTGTCGCCACAATGGTGTGCTTTATACTGAGGAAGCTGTAGTTTCAGCTGAGCCGCAAGAAGGTGAAACTGTTTGTTCTCCTGAATCGAAGTTAGCCGAAGTTTGCACAATGGAATATGCGCCAGTGTGTGGTTTGGTGCAGGTACAGTGCGTGACTACACCGTGTAACCATGTTCCGGAAACTTTTTCAAACGACTGCATGGCGTGTGCACAAGAAAATGTTATTTCGTATAAAGAAGGTGAGTGTTCACTAGAAGTTCAATAATTATGTTTGCAATAATAAAAGGTTATATAGCGTATATAAAAGATAATCCTGAGGGCTTTTGGTTTAAACGAAAAGCATACGGCTATGGTTGGACGCCAGCAACAATAGAAGGTTGGCTTGTGACACTCGGTTCTTTTCTCTTTATACTCGGCATTGTGTTGCGAGCTGACCGTCTGGAAATTAAAGAAAGTGAAGCGCTTATACAAGTAGTTATCCCGATGTTTACGGTGATAGGGTTTCTTATTTTGATTTGTTTAAAGACAGGAGAGTCTCCAAAGTGGCAGTGGAAATTGCCAAAAAAATATTTCGAAGACACTAAAGATTAGACTGCTTGCCATTTTTTTAAAAATTTTGATAGTACAAGTGAGGCAACAAAGATGACTACCGAAAGACCAAGATATTTTGGGTCGAGGGTATTAAATGATATTCCATCCATTTTGAATGATTCAATATCAAGTGATGCGCCGATTGAAACAAAAGTTGCGGTGCCCAAAAGAATCCCCACAAAAGTCGCTGCAATAAATGGAACAAATGCAGTCTTTAGTATCCCCGCAATATAACTCACACCATCAAATGGCAGGAAGATAAGTCGCATGGTTAGTATTGAAATGAATGTATTTTTTTGGAGAGAGGTAACCCAATTCCCAATGATTGAATCTTCTGGAGATAATCCCTTTCCAAAAAAACGCCCAACGGCATACGCAACACCTGAAGATAAAGTTGCTGCGAGTATGGTAAGTACAGTACCGCCCCAGAAGCCAAAAAATATACCCGAAAGTATCGTGAGTGCTGTGGCAGGGAAGAAGGTAAGTGGTCGTAGCGCATATACCAGCACATAAAGCAGTGGTCCCCAGATGGTCATGGTGATGAAGTCAAAAATCATCAGCGCTGTTTCTGTCGTACCCATTCCATGTGCAGTTTTATAAATATAAAGCTGCAAAAGACCCATAAGCCATAGAGCTCCTACAAGAATTTTAGGAGTGTGTTTTTTGAGTAGATATAAAATGTCTGATTTTAAATTTGAAATTTGCTGGGCAAAGAAATGATCACCTGCTTTCTTGACGACAAGTGAGTACGTTGGATATGCATACATAATGTTGCGCAAACTCCACATGGAAATCTTTTTATCTAGAGCAAGTGTAAAAATTGATATGAGTTCACCTGCGGATGGTCCGATTATGTTCGCTCCAAGCACGGCCCCATTAAGCCTCTTTGCATACACGACGAGAAGCCCATCTGTGTCGCTATCTGTTTGAGCTCTATCGTTTTCTAGGAAAGGAACCTCAATGCGCATGACTTCTTTTTCCGTATATTTTTGAAGTGCGTCTTGGTATGACATGCCGACTTGTGCGATTTCTGGTTCAGTATAGGTTACTTTTGGAACTGCTTTTTTATTGTCTGCACGTAGGAATCCCTTTGAGACAACATGTGTAACAACTTGCCGTGCGCTATCGTTTGCCGTGTGCGTAAATTTTAAACGTTGTGCAATATCACCAACAGCGTATACATGTTTATTTGAGGTGCGGTGCTGTTTGTCGACTTGGATGCCGTATGTATCTGCTGCAATTCCTGCGGTGTCTAATCCTTTTGGGAAATTGGGCAAACGACCAACTGCATAGAGGATTTTGTCATACGCGACACGTACTTCAGTGAGTGTCGATTCGTTACCGTTTTCCTTGATCTCAAATAGGGCTTGTTTGTTTTCGACTTCTTTTATAAACGCATTGAGGTGTATGGTTATTCCTAAATTGGTGAAAACTTTTTGGATAATAGGCGATACTGCTTCGTCTTCGAGTCGCGCAAAACGGTCGTTTACATCGGCAATGGTTACGTTACTCCCAAGCATTGCAAACGCTTGTCCCATCTCCATGCCAATCGGTCCTGCACCTACGATGAGTAATCGTTCGGGAACGGTTTCTAAATCAAAGATATTTTGATTTGTGAGAATGTCGTTCTGGCTAATTCCAGGGACGTTAATCATTCGTGGGCTTGAGCCGGTCGCAATGACGGCATGTTTGTAACCAAACTCTGATTCTTCAATTTTGATAGTGCATGGTGCAACAAATTCCGCTTCTCCAAATTCAACGTCAATACCTTGAGCACGAAACGCCTCAGGAGTTTCGTGCTCCAAAATACCTTCAACCTTACTTCGTACATATACAAAAGCATTCGTGCGGTATGCTTCATTTTTTTTGTTTTTACCAGAGATAGTGAGTGCACTATGGAATGATTTTGCATGATGTAGTAATGCTTTAGACGGTATACACCCGGAGTTGGTGCATTCTCCTCCCATATGTTCTTGTTCTACAAGCAATGTTTTTCTTCCAATTTTAGCGAAACCGGTAGCGGCAGTAAGTCCGCCTGAGCCTGCACCAATCACCACAACATCGTAGTCTTTTTTCATGCATATAGTATATCGTACGTGCTTTACTTTTGTTTTTTTAAAAAAGAAAATACCTCATGTGTATTCTCTTTGAGAAATGTACATGAGGTATTGGACTGAAAGGCGTCCCCTGAAAGCCTCTCAAATTTTCAACTACCCTCTGGTGATTTCACCAGCGTTCGGGGCGATGTCATTAACCCTGCTCTCAGGGTTTTATTGAAAGCATCTTGATCCGCTGCTCGACGCAAGCCATAATTAATGTAGAGTAGGTACTCTGTTTTTTCGGCAATATTTACGCTATTGAGGGTCAGTTTTCCCTCTTTCGCAACAAACGAGAACTCACAAAGTTTTTTTGGGCAAATCCCGGCAAAGTCAAACTGGACATCTTCGAAGAGGATGAATGGCAATTCAGCATCGTCTCCGATTGTTGCAATTGTTTGCATTTCGATTCGTTCGTCAGCCAAGGAGGTATTCCCTTGCGGGACTTGTTCTGCAAGGCTGATGTCAACAATTTTCCTGCTATCACCTCCCACGCTTCCTTGGTCAGCAAGGACCGGAGACAGATTTGCGAAAAAAATGACAGCAGCGAGGGCAGGTGTGATGAACTTACTACGCATTGGATTTTTCTCCGTGTAGCGCTGAGGGGGTTCGTAGGTACCCCTCAATATACCTGTAGCCCACCATAACATGTTTTATTTGAAAGTCATTAAATGTCCAAAATCACTAGATTTTGAGCTAAAGGCTGTTGCTAAAGGGTGTGTAATACCGTATAGTACTGGCCAACAAGCCTTACGGCTGTTTTCTATTTGCGTGAGTGGACAGCCTTGGCGTCAGCATTTGCACCAATAGGGAGGTTATACATATATATTAGCTAAATATTATAAAAAATTATGGCACGAGCATTTCCACTCGAAAAACTACGCAACTTCGGTATTGTTGCGCACGTTGACGCAGGTAAGACAACTACATCTGAACGAATTCTGTTCTACACAGGTATGAGTCACAAAATTGGTGAAGTGCACGATGGTGCAACGGTTACTGACTGGATGGATCAAGAGCGAGAGCGGGGTATTACTATTACTGCGGCTGCAATTTCTTGTAACTGGTCTAAAACGCTTGAAGAAGATCGAAAGGACAAAAGCAAAATGTTCACGTTTAACATTATTGATACTCCAGGTCACATCGACTTTACTGCGGAAGTAAAGCGTTCGATGCGTGTGCTTGACGGTGCTGTTGTTGTATTTGACGGTGCCGCAGGTGTTGAGCCGCAAACAGAAACAAACTGGGGATACGCTGACGAAGCTGCAGTGCCTCGAATCTGTTTTGTAAACAAAATGGACAAACTCGGCGCTGACTTTGACGCTTCAGTAAAGTCTATTGAAGAACGACTTTCAAAGAAAGCATGCCGAATCCAGATTCCTATGGGAGCTGAAGACAACATGCGAGGCGTGGTTGATCTTATCGCGATGAAGTCATACACATTTGCTGGTGAAATGGGAATGGAAGTTACCGAAGCTGAAATTCCTGAAGAATTCCTTGCGGAAGCTACTGCTCGACGAGCTGAGCTTATTGAACGTGTTGTGGAACATGATGATGTGCTTATGGAAGCGTTTCTTGAAGGAAACGAGCCAACAAATGAAGATCTCAAAAAAACACTTCGGAAAGCAGTGCTCGCAAATGAGATTTTTCCAGTCATGACCGGAACGGCTCTAAAAAATATCGGTGTACAGCTCGTGCTCGATGCAGTGGTGGATTACCTCCCGTCACCACTAGACCTGCCTCCGACTCACGGAACAGATCCAAAAGACGAGGAAGTTGTTGTTGAACGCAACCCTTCTGACGAAGAGCCATTCTCTGCGCTTGTGTTTAAGCTCCAGGATGACAAATTCGTTGGACAGCTTGCATTCTTTCGTGTGTATTCTGGTGCTGTAAAAGCAGGAAGTTACATCCTCAACTCTTCAACAGGGGACAAAGAGCGAGTAGGACGAATCGTTCGACTTATGGCTGATAAACGAGAAGAAGTCGATGAAGTGTACGCAGGAGAAATTGCTGCAGCAGTAGGTATCAAAGAAGTTAAGACTTCGCATACACTTTGTGACGTAAATGCTCCAATTCTTCTTGAAACAATCACGTTTCCAGAGCCAGTAGTTGCGGTGCGTGTTGAACCTAAGACAAAGCAAGACCAGGAAAAGATGGGTGTTGCACTTAAGCGTCTTTCAGACGAAGACCCAACATTCAAGGTTTCAACAGACGATGAAACAATGGAAACGATTATTGCAGGTATGGGTGAACTCCACCTCGACATTATTGTCGACCGTATGAAGCGAGAATTTGGTGTTGAAGCAAATATCGGCCAGCCACAAGTTGCGTACCGAGAAACAATTCAGCGCGAAGCTGAGGCAGAGCACAAATACATCAAACAGTCAGGTGGTCGTGGACAGTACGGTCACGTTAAGATTCGTATCAAGCCACTTGAGCCACTTGCTAAAGATGCAGACGGTGAAGACGAAAAAGTTGCCAAGAATGTGACCCGTGAAGATCACTTTGAATTTATCAACAGTATTAAGGGAGGTGTTATTCCGCAGGAATACATTTCTCCTGTTATGAAGGGATGTAAGGAAGCAATGGCGCGAGGTGCAGTTGCTGGATACAAGATGGAAGATGTGTCAGTAGAGCTCTACGATGGTTCATTCCATGACGTGGACTCGTCTGAAATTGCCTTTAAACTTGCCGGCATTAATGCCTTCAAGGAGGCTGCGCGAAGAGCTAACGCTGTTATTCTTGAGCCGATTATGAAGGTTGAGGTGCGTACTCCAGAAGAATATCTTGGAGATATCAATGGGAATATCTCTTCAAAGCGTGGACAAGTCGAAGCGTCTGAAGAACTTGGAGGTAAAACTATTGTGCACGCAAAAGTCCCTCTTTCAGAAATGTTTGGGTATACAAACTCATTGCGTTCGATGACACAAGGACGTGCGTCCATGACAATGGAGTTTGATCACTACGAAGTGGTGCCTCCAAATGTTGCGGAAGAAATTAAGAAAGCCCGCGGAGTGAAGACTGAAGAGGAGGTGTAAGGGTTGAAATATATAATGCAAAAAGTGCGAGGGCTAAGCCCTTGCACTTTTTACATATAAAACCCGGTAGCTCACAAGCTTCCGGGTTGGGTGATTTTAGTTTCAACGCACCTGCTCAATGGTTGCAGATGCAAACTCAGTTTCAGAGTTGCGATATGAAACAATAGGTCTGCTTTTCTCGATGTGCATCGTGCTGGCAAGCCATATTAGGCATAGCGCAGGCAAGCCCATAACACAAAGTGCTGGCAAGCAGATGTAAAGAGTTCTCAAGAAACTTCTTTTCATCATTACTCCACTCCCTTTGTTGTAAGTACAGGATACTATTGTTCCTCACATTTGCCTAGTATATGATGCAAAAAATACTAAAAAACCCTTGCAAAAACGCATTGCTCATGTACAATACCGCCACCGCTTCGGCTTTTTGCTGGAAGTGGAGTAATCATATGATGCTCCTTTACACTCTTGCTGAGTGAGCAGACGTAGTGCGATGTTCTCGCGGAACTACTTCTGAATGCTCAGACAAAGCTTTTTATTTTATTAAAAGCAGCCGTGTGCGGTAATTTATTAAAGGTAATTAATCTTACTATTTATGGCAGATTTTGATCGGTCAAAAGCACACGTAAACGTTGGTACTATTGGTCACGTTGACCACGGAAAAACTACGCTTACAGCTGCAATTTTGAACGTGCTACACGCACATGAGTCAGAAGGGTATTCAGCTAACCTTAAAGCTGTTGAAGATATTGACAAGGCACCTGAGGAAAAGGCTCGAGGAATTACTATTTCTCTTTCTCACTCAGAGTACGAAACTCCAACTCGACACTACGCACACATTGATGCGCCAGGTCACGCGGACTACATTAAGAACATGATTACTGGTGCTGCTCAGATGGATGGTGCTGTGCTCGTTGTTGCTGCAACAGATGGGGCTATGCCACAAACACGTGAGCACGTTCTTCTCGCAAAGCAAGTTGGTGTACCAAACATTATCGTTTTCTTGAACAAGTGCGATATGGTTGATGATGAAGAAATGATTGAACTCGTTGAAGAAGAACTTCGTGAACTTTTGACAAAGAATGGTTTTGACGGAGCGAATGCTCCAATCATCAAAGGTTCTGGTCTTAAAGCTCTTGAAGAACCAACAGGCGAATGGGGAGATAAGGTGCTTGAACTTGCGAAAGCGATGGATGAGTACTTCCCGCTTCCAGAACGTGAGCTTGATAAGCCATTTCTTATGCCAGTTGAAGACATTTTCTCAATCGAAGGACGCGGTACTGTAGTTACAGGACGTGTTGAGCGAGGAGCTGTAAAGGTGGGTGAAGAAATTGAAATCGTTGGTATCAAGGATACTGCTCTTACAACTGTTACAGGTGTTGAGATGTTCAACAAGCAATTGGATCGAGCTCAAGCTGGAGACAATGCTGGTATTCTTCTCCGAGGTATTAAAAAGGAAGACATTCACCGAGGACAGGTACTTTCTGCTAAAGGTTCAGTAACTCCACATACAGAGTTTGAAGCTGAAGTATACGTACTTTCTAAGGAGGAAGGTGGTCGACACACGCCATTCTTTACAGGTTACAAACCACAGTTCTACATCCGTACAACAGACGTAACGGGAGACGTTACGCTTGCTGAAGGTACAGAAATGGTTATGCCAGGAGATACTGCAACTTTCAAAGTGAAGCTTGTAGCTCCAGTAGCTCTTGAAGATCAGCAGAACTTTGCGATTCGAGAGGGTGGCAAGACCGTTGGTGCTGGTGTGGTAACTAAGATTGTTGCGTAATCAGTATTCGACTTAATCTACAAGAACTATGGCAACATCAGAAAAAAAAGAATCAAAGAAAACAGCAGCATCTGAAATTCAGAAACTGCGAATTCGAGTACGTGCATATGAGCACAAGATTCTTGATACAAGTGTAAAGCAGATTATAGATACTGCATTGCGTTTTGACGCAAAAGTTGTAGGTCCAATTCCGCTTCCGACTGAAATCAAGAAGTACACTGTGAACCGATCATCATTCGTGCACAAAGATGCGCGAGAACAATTCGAAATGCGAACTCATAAACGTGTTATCGATATCATGAATCCGAGTGCAAAGGTTGTTGAGGCGCTCACTAATCTTTCGCTTCCGTCTGGTGTCAACATCGACGTGAAGATGATGTAGTAATTTCGCCAGAAATAGCGAGTTGCTGCGTTGAACATCGGTAATCAAACGCTCGCCGTACAATACGTACGTCTCGTGTTTGATTCCTCGTTCACCTTGCAGCCCATCAATTTCTGACAAAATTGTGATAGTTGCTATAGCCAAAAACAAAAAAGTGCGGACCTATGGTCCGCGCTTTTTTGTGTATACGCATGCAAAAGAAAAATCAGCACTTGGGGCCGCTGATTTTTCAAAAAACACATTTCCTCGGCCTGTGGACTTCAGATAATGTATTTGATCGTGTGTGGTGGGAGACCTCTCACTCTTGCGATTATACCTCCAGCAAGAAGTCAGTGCCTTCCTACGATGCGCTCATAACACCTTTTACAGAGGCGGTAGACTTTAGCAATATTTTTTCAAAATATCAGTTAAAGTTTTACAAAGTGCCACCCAGGCACTTTTCACACATCTTACCTTTTATGATGTGTAAAAAGTGCTTTTCTTTCAATAAAAAAGCTCGATGTTACATTTTGTGAATGTATAAGCACCGAGCTTCGATTTTTCAGGGTATTGCATTTGGTAGCAAGCACTTTGCTTAACTTTCACCTTGTCAATCCGCCCTGACGGGGTCGTGATGGATAGCTTCGTAGGCTACCCATCGGGATCACGGGTGGCGAGGTAATACTCGAAGAGAGAAAGTTCTCCTTTGAAGATGTTTACCACTGTCGCACGCATAGCCGTACCCCTTTTTTGCAGACAATCGGCACTCTAAAAAATAGAGTTTGGAATCGTGTCTACTATTACAAATTCCGTTACTTACGATACTCCTATTCTTTTTGAGACGCAAGTTGTAATATGTAAGTAACCTATTGCAAATAATTGACATTATTCATATATATACTGTATTCTGCATTCTAGAAGTGTATCGATTCGTACACAAGCATTGGAGGTATAGGACATGAAGACACGCTTAATTGAGTTTGGAGTGTTTGTTATTGCAATTGTGCTCATTTGGCATTGGTATGTTGGTTTGTTTTGGCAACCTTTGTTTTTTGCTGTGCTTCTGGCGGTAACCTTTCATGATTTTTTTGAACGGTTGTGTCGTCAAGTATGGATCAGTGATTCTATTGCTGCACTGATGGTTGCTATGATTGCGTTGCTGATCCCGGTCATTCCGGCAGTCTTCGCAGTCTACTATTCTATTGGTGTTGCTGATCGTCTGATTAGTGCACTACGCATACCGACATCGGATGAATATTTGTGGTTGTCAGAAATCGTAACAGAACTTAATGAAAGAGTTCCATTTCTGGCTGAATATCTCCAACTTGATGGAGGAGGTATTGATTCGTTTACGAAACTGTTGACGAGTAACTGGAATGGAGTTGCGTCTGTCAGCCGATCAATTATTGGCACTGTATATACAAGCTTTGCGGGTATAATGTTTGGCATTGTTGTCGCACTCTTGGCTCTCTACTACTTTCTGAAAGATGGGAAGAAGTTGCTTGCTTTCGTAAAAAAGGCAGCGCCAGTGCGTGTCGAGTTCGTGACTCGCGCATTCGATGAGTTTGTGCAGATGACGCGTGCAATGGTTAAAGTGACCATCATCGTTGGGTTTGTGCAGGGTGCTATTGGTGGGGCAGCCCTTTGGTTTGTCGGCACGCCGTCTGCACTCATGTGGACATTTGCCATGATGCTGCTTTCCATGATGCCCATACTGGGTGCTGGTATAGTGCTTGTTCCGACATCAATCATCTACTTCTTCACAGGAGACATGGTGAGTGGCTCGGTTGTGTTGGGGACATTTGCGTTTGTGTCGGTGGTGGATAATATCCTGAAGCCGAAAATCATTGGCGGTGATATGTCACTGAATGAAGGTTTGATTTTGCTTTCGGTTGTTGCTGGCTTGGCAACATTTGGAGCTATCGGCATGTTTGCTGGACCAATTTTGTTTGCATTGCTTACTGCAATGATTGATGTCTATCTGCGCATGGCTAGTAGTACGTTTGAATCTAAGCCGTGGCAGCCGTATACGCCACCGCCACCTGTTTTTCGTACACACAAACATCGTGTGTGAAATGCAAAGCGTCTGGGATTTATCTCAGGCGCTTTTTACTTGCATATACTTTGAATATCAGTATACTAACGACCAGCTTTAGAAGACCTATGTTCGGTGATATGTGGCTTGCCACATTGAGAACCAATGGGCACAAAACCGCGTTTTTTTGCGGGACTTGTGTCCCGCCTAAAACGCGGTTTTGTTTATCCTCTCGAGGGTATCGGGTCTAATAAGGCAACTTTATTAGATAGTTCAAAAATAAATGAAGTTTATTTTAGGGACAAAGGAAGGAATGACACAGGTGTTTGACGCAAACGGTGTCTGTCACCCTGCAACGATTCTTCGTGTTTCTCCAGCAACTATTACGCAAGTAAAAACTGCTGAGAAAGATGGATACACTGCAGTGCAGGTTGCATCAGGAGCACAAAAAGAACATCGTGTGAACAAAGCGCAGAAAGGACACCTTGGTGGCTCTTTTCAACACGTTAAAGAATTCCGACCTCGTACAAATTATGAAGAATCAGTTGATGGTCTTGAAAAAGGTCAAGTGATTGATGCTTCTGTATTTGAAGCTGGTGATACAGTGGTTGTCGCAGCGATTTCAAAAGGTAAAGGGTTTCAGGGTGTGGTGAAGCGATATAACTTCAAAGGAGGTCCTGCTTCACACGGCCAGAAGCACTCACATCGAGAACCAGGTTCTATTGGGGCTACAGGTCCAGCTCGTGTATTTAAAGGTATCCGAATGGCAGGACGCATGGGTACTGATAGAATTACAGTAAAAAACTTGCAGGTATTGCAGGTTAATAAAGATGAAAATGTATTGCTCATTCGTGGCGCAGTACCTGGTCGAAAAGGAACATTAGTAGAGGTACGTAACGTGTAAGTATATGCATATGGAAACAAAAGTATTCACACAAGAAGGAAAAGAGAGCGGAAAAGTCACACTCCCAGACGCTGTGTTTGGAGTTGCATGGAACGCTGACCTTATCCACGAGGTGGTTGTCTCTATGCAGAGCAATGCACGGCAAAGTACTGCACACACAAAAGATCGAAGTGAAGTCGCCGGTGGCGGTAGAAAGCCATGGAAGCAAAAGGGGACTGGTCGCGCGCGACATGGTTCACGACGTTCACCGATGTGGGCTGGTGGTGGTATAGCACACGGACCTCGAAACGAAAAAGATTACTCCAAGAAGATCAATAAGAAGGTAAAAGCTAAAGCACTTGCCGTAACGCTTTCAAAGAAGTTTACTGACGGAGAAGTTATCTTCGTAGATGCACTGAGCTTTGAAGCGCCAAAGGCTGCTGATGCAAAAAAGGTTGTTGCAGCACTCGCGAAAGGTTCAGGCAATGAAATGCTTGTATCAAAGCGAACAAATGCAGCGCTCATTGTGCTTTCAGATCGGGATGAAAACGCTGAGAAGAGTTTTCGTAACTTTGGGAACATGGAAGTCATGCAAGCAAAGGATATAAATCCAGTCGACCTTCTTACCTATAAGTATGTTGTTGTAGCAAATCCAGCAAAGGCTCTTGAGATGCTTGAGTCACGTATTGGTTCTACACAATTAAGTAAGTCAAATTAATATGGCACTCTTTAGTCGAAACAAAGAAAAAAACACTGGAGAGAAAAACGCGGCAGCGAACGTGACGAAGAAGCCTGTGGCTTCGAGTGCACTTCCAACAGATCGCAACCTTTCTGCGGTAATTATTAAGCCTCGTATTACTGAAAAAGCAGCAACGCAAGGCGAACGCAATGTATATACGTTCATCGTCCGTCGAGATGCAACAAAGTACGATGTGCGGGATGCAGTAAAGGAACTCTTTAATGTGACGCCGGTAAAAGTGAATATCGTCAATAAATCACACAGACAATTTATGTCACGAAGTAAGAGTCGAAAAATAACAGAAAAAGGAATGAAAAAGGCATATGTGTACCTTAAGCAAGGTGACCATATTGACCTCGCATAACCTGTAAGAATTATATTATGATAAAAAAATATAAACCAACATCTGCAGGTCGTCGTGACGGTTCTGTTATTGACTATAAAAAAATACTTACGACGACAAGAAGTAAGCCACTTAAGTCGCTTACAAAAGGGAAGCGCTCAACTGGTGGACGCAATAGTCAGGGACGTACCACAACATGGTACCGTGGGGCTGGAAATAAGCGAAAGTATCGAGCTGTTGACTTCAAGTTTGAAAAGAAAGATATTGAAGCAAAGATTGAGACAATCGAGTATGATCCATACCGATCAGGATTCATCGCACTTGTCTTGTACAAGGATGGTGAACGACGATATGTACTTGTGCCACAAGGCATGAAGGCTGGAGACACATTTATTGTGTCAGAAACAGCAAAGGCAAAAACTGGAAATCGTTTGCCGCTTGCAAACATTCCTGTAGGTACTTACGTGTACAGCATTGAGATGAAGCCGGAAGCTGGTGCTCGTATCGCACGTTCAGCAGGTAACTATGCAGAAGTAGTTGCTCATGATGCGGGATACACACAGTTGAAGATGCCGTCTACTGAAATTCGAAAGATTCTTTCTACATGTTGGGCTTCTATCGGTGAGGTTTCAAACGAAGAACATCGTTTAGTATCTATTGGTAAGGCTGGTCGTGCACGACACATGGGACTTCGACCAAAGACTCGTGGTACTGCAAAAAACGCTGTGGACCACCCACATGGAGGTGGTGAAGGTAAGTCTCCTCGAGGTCATAAACGATCTCGTACAAAACAAGGTCGTCCAACCGGAAAAGGACAAAAGACACGTTCACCGAAGAAACATTCAAACAAACTTATTGTTTCACGACGTAAAGTTGGGAAGCGGCGATAAGAGTAGTGTGTTACACAAAAAGCCGGCGCTTTGCGCCGGCTTTTTGTGTATAAAGTGTTGCTACTTTTTTACTAGTTTGACGCAGGATTTTTTCTATATATATTAAAAATACTTGGCAATTGTTCTGCCAAGTATCACTTCTTCTCCTTCACGCAGAGGAGGGGGCCTTTATGAGCTCTGAGGTATTTTTTATTTTCTGAACACTTTGCCCATGCGCGCATTGATCGCCTTCCGCGCAGCCAAGCTTCTTTTTCGCTTAGTGCGTTAGTGACGAGGACAACTTCATTGCTCTTGTCGCTGTCAGGAACACGGTCGCCGCTCAAAAGGTCCTGTTTTATGACCACGGCAACAAAACGTTTTGGTTGTTTGAACGCAATAACATTTTTCATGAGGTTCTCCTAAGAACTTTTTAAATATTCAAACACGTCTATCTAAATTTGACAATAGCTGTTGCAAAGTATAAGAGAATCTTCTTCCCTATACCCCTGGCTTCCGTTCTCTTTCCTTGAAACTGAAGTTCTGCAGTTTCTTGCTGTTTTGAAGCGCATGAAACACTTCCCTTGGTTTGTCTGCGTGTACCGCAATTTTTTGGACACTCTGACCTGTGATGATGAGTTCTATGCCGGCTGTTGTGTACGCAGCTGTTACAAAGCGAGAGCTTGATCCTTTTCGACTTTGTGTTTTTATCATGCCAGGAGCAATCATTTTGACGCCATTAAGCCGTTTTAGTACAGATACAACTAACGCAGCGGTTTCAGTCAGTGTTGTATGTTCTTTTCCACGGGGTTTTGCCATAGGGGGAGCATAGCATAAAAAATGTAAAAAAAGCCGCGAATTTTCGCGGCTTCACTCTTTTTGTGCATTATCGTTTAAATGCCGGCCACTTTGTGAACAGCGCTTTGAAACTTGTTGAAAAAGCGGTTTCAGATTCGTCTGATAGTTTCCTCTTATGAAACCATATAATCCAAGCTATTATGGCAAAAATAGAAGATATGAACCAGTATGAAACAAAAACCAAAAATAGTCCTCCGTAAAGCAGTACGGTACTCGGCCTACGTAACACTTCATTTGTATTTATGTCGTGTAACACTTGGGTAGTCATTGACGCTGCTAACACTAGCAAAAACACCCAGTTTATAATCAGCCTGACCACATGGTTTTGAGGCATTGCGGAACTTTTTCTCGGTTTCATGTAAGAACTCCTTTCAATAGTTAGTTAACTCTTTTTCCAGTATCGAGTCAAGCCTCTTGTGCTTCAATTTTATTGACTTTTGCCCTTATTTCCCGTACTATAGCGCACGTTCTAACCTCGTTTTGGATTCGCTCCTGGTAGGGCAATCCCTAACAAAAACCGTTACACTTTGAGCGTTTTACGCTCGAGGGCAGAATAAAATTATTAGTTTGTGGCTACTGTAAGACCACTGGTTTTTATGTAGTCGTATTTCATTCTTATGTCACGATCTCTTTATAAAGGGCCGTATGTTGAAGAGAAGCTCCTAAAGAAAATTGCAGGCAAAAAGCCTAGCGATACAGGATCTATCAAGACATGGGCCCGTGATTCGGTGATTGCTCCGGAAATGGTTGGCTTCACATTTGGAGTTCATAACGGAAAAGACCATATTGACGTACTTGTTACGGAAGATATGGTGGGTCATCGTCTCGGTGAATTTTCACCAACGAAGAAATTTTATCGCCATGGCGGTAAAATGCAGAAAGAGCTTGATATCAAGAAGAAGGAGTCTGAAATTGCTGCTGCTAAAGCAGCAAAAGCAGCCTCATAACCTAACCTGGATATATGAAAGCAGTTTTGAAAAACTACCGACAGTCTCCACGTAAGGTTCGCCTTCTTGCAGATCTCGTTCGAGGAAAAAAAGTAAAGGAAGCTCTTGCATTACTACAGTTTGCTGATAAAAAAGCAGCTGAGCCCTTTGCAAAAGTTGTACGTTCAGCAGAAGCAAATGCCACTCAGGCTGGAGCAGACGTGAGCAAGTTGATTATCAGCAAAGTGACTGTCGACAAGGGTACGATCATTAAGCGTTTTATGCCACGAGCACGTGGAAGCGCTTCACGTATCAACAAACGAAACAGTCACATTACCGTTGAACTCGGTACTAAGTAATAAGGAAATTCTATGACACACATAGCACATCCGTACGTACAACGACTGGGTATCAACCGTGACTGGAAAAGTCGTTGGTTTACAGCTGACCCAAAGAAGTACCGCGAATATATCCGCACAGACGCTGCTATCCGAAAGCTCCTTGCAAAGAAGCTCAAGGGTATGTCGATTGATGTGGTAGAAATCGAGCGTGACGAAAAGACACTCCGTGTCCTCATTAAAACTGCACGACCAGGACTTGTCATTGGCCGCAGTGGTGAAGGAGCTATTAAGCTTAAAAAGGACGTTGATATGCTTTTGCGTACGCTCAAGCTTTCAGAAAAACCGGATATTAAAATTGATATTGAAGAAGTTCGTTCTATTGAAACGAGCTCTGCGATTGTTGCCCAAATGATTGTTGAAGGACTTGAGAAACGAATGCCGTTTCGTCGTGTTTTGAAGCAAACAGTTGAGAAGGCAATGGCAAACCGTGATGTTCAAGGTGTTCGTATTATTGTTGCAGGTCGCCTCGGTGGCGCTGACATGGCACGACGCGAAGAACTTAAAAAAGGTCGAATCCCCCTACAAACCCTTCGTGCTGACATCGACTTTGCTCGAGAGCGCGCTAATCTTCCGTATGGTGTGATTGGTGTGAAGGTTTGGATTTATCGAGGTGATGTGTTTGGCGATCGAAAAGCAGGTCAACAAGAAGAGAAGCGACCAGCTCCACGTCGACAACCGCGCAACGTGTAACTAACTACGTATGTTATTTCCTAAAAAAGTGAAACACCGAAAGTGGCAAGTGATGCGACAGAGTGAAGAAAAGCGAAACTCGCCAGAAACACGCGGTGTAACTGTAGCTTTTGGATCATATGGTCTCAAGGCAACTACAGCATCGAGAGTGAAATCAAATCAAATTGAAGCAGCTCGTCGTGTTATCTCACGAACACTCGGTAAAACAGGTAAGATTTGGATTCGAATTTTTCCAGACCGCCCGGCAACAAAAAAAGCTGCTGAAGTAGGTATGGGTAAGGGTAAGGGTGATCCAGAATACTTCATGTTTGAAGTAAGCCCAGGTCGTATTTTATTCGAAGTAGACGGTGTCTCTGAAGACATTGCGAAAGAAGCAATGCGAAAGGCGGCTGCAAAGCTCCCGCTGAAAGCAAAGTTTGTACATCGTAATGAGACACGTGTGTAAAGTAAACATATGAGTAACTACAAAGAAATCCAAAAGAAGAGCGACAAGGACTTGGTAGCACATGTTGCTGAAAAGCGTGAAGAGGCACGAAAGTTCCGGTTTAATGTTGCGGGAGCAGGTACACGAAATGTGCGTGCAGTCCGAAATGCTAAGAAGGAAATTGCTCGTTCTCTTACAGAACTGAACACACGTTCAAAAAAGACTGAGTCTAACGAGAACTCTAAATAATGCGTATGAGTAACACAGAACAAGGAGAGGCAACAACTCCAAAAGGTCGCGTATTTCGCGGCACAGTTGTCAAATCTGCGATGCAAGATACTTGCACAGTGGCTGTTGAACGATATGTAAAACATCCAAAGTACAAGAAGTATCAGCGACGCACACAGAAATTCCTCGTACATGATGCGGGTAATACTGCAGCAGTAGGGCAAAAGGTCGAAATTAGAGAGACACGTCCTGTTTCGAAGCGAAAAAGTTTTGAGCTAGTTCAAAACTCCAAATAGCCTATGATTCAACCACAATCACTAGTAAAAATCACCGACAACTCTGGCGGTAAGATTGGCCGAGTATTCAAAGTACTTGGAGGCTCAAAGAAACGATATGCCGAACTCGGTGAGTTGGTAATTCTTTCTGTACAAACAGCAGAACCACGAAAGCAAACCAAGAAGAAGGATATCGTGTGTGGCGTTGTTGTACGGCAGAAGAAGCCGTTTCGACGAAAAGATGGTTCATATGTTTCATTTGACGATAATGCTGTAGTGCTTATCGACAAAGAGAAAAAAGAACCAAAAGCAAACCGTGTGTTTGGTCCTATTCCTCGAGAACTTTCTGAGGCAGGTTTTCAAAAAATTGTTTCATTAGCACCTGAAGTTGTTTAGCAAAATAATAATTATAAAATAATTATATATTTTGCTTATGCAGACGTTCAGTAGTTTCGACCTTCATAGGGAGAAAATACGTTTACGTCTTGCGTAGCAGTCCAACTTTTAAGAGAAAATGAGATTGTTAAGCAAAATAAGGATATAAAACTATTATGAAAATAAAAAAAGGAGACAGCGTAATTGTCATCGCCGGCAAGGATAAAGGTAAGAAGGGGAAAGTACTTCTGACACTTCCTAAAACTGAACAGGTTGTTATTGAGGGAATCAATGTAGCAACAAAGCACTTGAAAAACCGACGGGTACGCTCACAAGGACAGATTATCGAAAAAAGTATGCCACTGCATGTTTCAAACGTCGCACTTGCGATTGATGGAAAAGGCGTGCGTGTGGGGTACACGGTCGAACAAGATGGTGACAAGTCTAAGAAGGTCCGTGTTGCACGTCCTTCAGGTAAGAAAATATAAGTATGACTACAACTACAACAGCGACAATGAAAGCCAAGTTGGCAGATACATTTGAGTCACTCAAGAGTGTATTTGGGTACAAGAATGTCATGGAGGCACCAAAGATTGAGAAAGTAGTTATTTCAACTGGTGTTGGAAAGATTGATGATAAGCACAAACTTGCGCTTATTGAAGATAGGCTTGCAAAAATTACTGGTCAGAAACCATCGCCACGACCAGCAAAACAATCTATTGCATCGTTTAAGCTTCGTGAGGGAGATATTATTGGGTACCAAGTAACACTACGGGGTGCGCAAATGAATAGTTTCCTCGACAAGCTTATCCATGTTGCATTGCCACAAACACGCGATTTTCGCGGACTTAACGCATCTGCAATTGATGAAATGGGAAATATGACACTCGGTATCAAGGAACATACAATCTTCCCTGAGACTACAAATGACGAACTAAAAGACGTCTTTGGACTTGCGATCACTATCGTAACGACAACAAATGATATAAAAGAATCCGAAGCACTCCTTCGATACATCGGCTTACCGCTGAAAAAAGCTGAATAGCTTTTTAGAAAGCAAACTGCTTTGCTTTCGACAGGGGTAAGAGTCAAAGGCATGTTTCCTTCTCCTTGCGTAGAGAAGAAAACAGTCGAGACCGGGGAGGAAGTTCTTATGAGCGTAAGCGAATTAGAAACTTGACCCTTCCTTTGAAAAAAGAAGAAGTTGAGGAGGCTGCGTAAACACTTTTCACGCAGCACAAACGTAACGGTTTGGGTTAATTCTCAAAGTATAGAATAACAAAAAGGCAGCACCCAGGTGCTGCCTTTTTGTGTGATATTGACAAAAAAGCTTTATTATGTATAATAATGACAGAATTCTGTGCAATAGTGGCGCAGTTTTTTGTTTTTTAGAACAGAAAGGGTACTACCATGACATTTCGTGATAATCACACTAAGCCAGATGAAGGTTTTGAGGGGATTGAACAAAAAATTCTTTCCGAATGGCCAAAATATCTTCTGCGTGCAGTACTCGCACTCGGCTTGATTTTTGCAGTTCTCAACAGCTGGTATACCGTCGATAAGGACGAGGAAGCGACAGTCCGCCGTTTCGGCGCACACATCGCAACCACTGGTCCTGGTCTGCACTTCATGATTCCCTTCGTGGATAAGGTGCAAAACACATCAGTGACAACTGTGCACCGGATTGAGATTGGTTTCCGCACAACGTCTGTTGAGGACAACACCCCTCAGTATGCAGCGTCTTCTGAAGAAGCTGAGATGCTGACTGCCGACGACAACATTGCGAACATTGATTTTGTCGTTCAGTACCGCAGCAGCGATGCTGCCAAGTGGCAGTTCAGTGTCATGGATCCAGAAAAGACACTGAATCTCATGGCTCAGGCTGCAATGCGATTGATTATTGGCCGGTCTGACTTTGACCGGGCAGCAACAATCGGTAAAGCTGAAATTCAAGACGAAGTCCGTGATGTGCTGCAAGCCTATTCCGACTCTGTTGAAACGGGCGCGCAGATTGTTTCGGTTCAGCTTCAAGATGTGCAGCCGCCGGCACCTGTTATTGAAGCATTTAAGGACGTGGTGACCGCTCGTGAAGAGCGTGAGACTCTCGTCCAGGTCGCGAATCGACATGCAAACAGGGTATTGCCGCAGGCACGTGGTGAAGCTGCGCAGATTACAAACTCTGCAAATGCATACTCAAGCGAGCGTGTTGCAGAAGCTATGGGTGATGTTGCTCGGTTCAATGAAGTTTTGGTTAAGTACCAGGCTTCGCCGGAAGTTACTGCTCAACGACTGATTTTTGAAACGCAGGAAAAGGTCCTGCGTGGTCAGACAATCGTGGTGGACCCCAGTGAAGGTGGTCTTCTGAAATTCTTCAACATTGATGGTTCGGGCATTCCGACCGCAACACAGAAGTAAGGGAAACGTTATGACTCATGCTGATACAGCTACTCCTCGACCGCGCCGCCGGATGCGGAACAGAATCCTTTTGGGGATTCTCCTCGTCGCCATGGTTGGGCTGAAGACTAACCTGACTGTTGTCGATGAGACAGAACGGGCCGCCGTCTTCTTCTTCGGTGACCCTGTCCGTAATCTTGACGAGCCAGGTGTATACCTGACTCCGTTTTGGCAAACGGTCACCGTCATGGACAACCGCTATCGGTTGTACGATAGCAATCCAAGTGAAATCATCACTGCAGACAAAAAGACTGTGGTGACTGATGACTTCACGCTCTGGCGTATTGGGGACCCAACTAAGTTTATCCAAGCTGTTGGAACTCCAGCCTCGGCGCTGAAGCGCATCGATGACGACGTGTTCTCGCAACTCCGTCGCTCTTTTGGGGCACGGAACTATGAAGACATCGTGGTTAACGACCGAGAAGCTATCATTGCGACAGTAACTGATCGTGCAGGCCGTACGTTGGCGACAATCTCGATTGATGTCGCCATGGTGCTCACAAACCGTGTTGAGCTGCCGCCTGAAAACAAGCAGGCAGTCTACACACGGATGAGTGCTGAACGCCTGCAACAGGCGCAACAGTACCGTTCTGAAGGGGAAGCGGCTCGCTGCACAGAAAGCAGCGTAACGTTCTTTAACGCAATACCCGGCGGGAATTTATTCCGCCGGTTTTTTTATACAAAACCATTGACTTTAGGCGTATTTTTGGTACTCTAGTCCTCGACATGAGATGTTGCTTCCTTCAGGAAAATACAGCTCGTGAAGGCGAGTTTTATTTGAAAACGAGCCGGATTATTAGGGAGTAAGTTGTGACATCTTCACAATACTGCTCTAAAACTAAGTACGAGAAGTGGAGTAACTTCGAGTTCCGACGTCCAGCAATTTGCTCTAGGAAAGGAGCAAATTGGGACGTAAATTCAACATAGTCGCTTCGCTCCTTGTTTCATTTAATTTAATGGCACGAAAGTCAATCATTATTCGGTCCCTACGGGTTCCGAAATTCAAGTCTCGTGTTGTCCGACGTTGCAACCAGTGTGGTCGTAAACGAGGATACATGCGCGATTTTGACCTTTGTCGTATTTGCTTTAGAGAGCAAGCGAACGAAGGACATATACCAGGTATAAAGAAATCATCATGGTAAGCGATACAGTAGGGGATTTCATCATTCAGCTTAAGAACGCTGGTATGGTAGGAAAAGAAAATGTATCACTTCCATACTCGAAGCTTAAGCATTCAATTGCAACTAAGCTTGCAGAAAAGGGGTACATTGCATCTGCAGGTATGCAGGGCAAAGCAGTTACGAAAACACTCGAAGTTGCACTCAAATACGACGCATCAGGTAATCATCAGATTCGTGGAGTGAAACGCGTTAGTAAACCAGGTCGACGGCTCTACGCAAAAGCAACTGAAATTTATCCAGTTAAGTTCGGGAAGGGCAATATGTTCATCTCAACACCTGCAGGTATCCTCACCGATGACGAGGCTCGCAAGCAGAATGTTGGTGGAGAGCAGCTCTTCATGATTTGGTAATTATGAGTCGTCTAGGAAAATTACCACTTGAGCTACCAACAGGTGTCACTGTGACACTCGTTGACCATGTAGTAACAGTGAAGGGCCCAAAAGGTGAACTCACCTTGCCAGTTAAAGATGATGTTGTTGAAATTAAGATTGAAAACAACGTTGTAACAATGTTGCCAGGCGTAGATAAGCCAGAAGCGAAAGCGCTCTGGGGAACGTACGCTTCAATCGTGCGAAGTATGGTCGCTGGTGTTACAGAAGGTTTCGAGAAGAAGCTTGAAATTGAAGGGGTAGGATACCGTGCTGAAGCACAAGGACAAAAACTTACAGTGAGCGTTGGATTTTCACATCCTGTGATCATTGAAGTTCCTGAAGGCATTACAGCAATTGTAGAGAAAAACGTTATCACTATTAGTGGTATTGATAAGCATGCTGTTGGACAGTTTGCAGCTAACGTTCGAAGAGTAAAGGAGCCTGAGCCGTACAAAGGTAAGGGAATTCGGTACCAAGGTGAATACATTATTCGTAAGCAAGGTAAGAAGGCTGTTTAGTCTCATAGAGCGTATGAATAAATCAACTAAGAAAATTCAAAATCGGACTCGTCGACATGCACGAATTCGGTCACGTGTATCTGGGACAGCAACAAAGCCACGTCTTGCCGTTTTCCGGAGTAATCGCTTTGTGTACGCACAATTGATTAACGATGAAGAAGCAAAGACACTTGCGTCGGCTGATTCACGAAAAGAAAAGGGTGCAAATATGACTGAGAAAGCTACAGCTGTCGGACAGTCAATTGCAACACAGGCTAAAAAAGCAGGAATTGAAAAGGTAGTCTTTGACCGAGGAGGGTTCCAGTACTTAGGTGTCGTTGCGGCACTTGCAGATGGAGCACGAGCAGGTGGACTCCAGTTTTAACTAATTAACACATTTATAAAATGAGCGAAGAAAAAAAGCAGGAAGCTACAACGCCGGAAGTCGCAGTCGCGACACCAGCACCAGAAGCCACAAAGGCTTCTACCGATGCACCCGCTACTGTTTCTTCTGCAACGCCAGCAACTGGTGAAGCAGGACAGCCAGCAACAGGGAATCGACCAGCTCGAGGACCACGAGGTGCGCGAGGAGGTGATAGAGCGCGTAATCCACGTCGACCACGACGTGGTGGACGACGAGACGACCGCGCACGTCAGGAGTATGAGCAAAAAATCATCAGTATCCGTCGAGTTACTCGTGTGATGGCTGGAGGACGACGATTCTCATTCTCAGTTGCAATGGTTATAGGTGATAAAAAAGGCAAGGTTGGTGTAGGAATCGGCAAGGCTGGTGATACGCAGCTTGCAATTGAGAAAGCGATGCGAGATGCAAAGAAATGTCTCATTACTGTCCCCATGAACAAGGACGGACACCTTCCACATGACGTGCATACTAAGTATGCATCAAGTGAAGTAATGATTATGCCAGCACCAGGTCGAGGACTTGTTGCCGGTTCATCAGTACGAACCGTACTTGAACTTGCGGGAGTAAAAGATGTGACCGCAAAGATTTTCTCACGAAGCAAGAACAAACTAAATAATGCTCGAGCAGCTATTGAGGCACTTAAGCAGTTGAAAGCCTAAATTATACGAATATGCAATTACACGAACTAAAACCAACAACTCCTCGAAAGACTGAAAAGCGAATCGGTCGTGGGGGAAAGCGTGGTAAAACTTCAGGAAAGGGTCATAAAGGTCAAAAGGCACGAGCAGGAAATAGTACTCGACCTGAGATGCGGGAAATCATCAAGAAGATTCCAAAACTTCGTGGTCACGGTGTAAACCGCGCGAAGACTGTAAATAATGAACGGATACTTCCTACTATTGTGAATGTTGCTGCACTAGAAACAGCTTTCGAGGCTGGAGCAGCAGTAAACCCAAATGCACTTGTTGCAGCTGGTGTTATCGGAAATCGTCGAAAGAAAGCCCCAACGGTAAAGATTCTTGGAAATGGTGAGCTTACTAAGAAATTAACAGTAACTGGATGTATTGTTTCTGCTTCAGCTAAAGAAAAGATTGAAAAAGCTGGAGGGAGCATCGCATAAGGTATACTGAATTCTATGGAAAAATTCATACAAAAGCTCAAGATTATGGTGACCGACAAGTCAATTCGGAATCGGATTCTTTTTGTACTCGGTGCACTTGCAGTCTTTCGAGCACTTGCAACAATCCCCGTGCCCGGTGTTGATCACACTGTGTTGGAGCAGTTTTTCTCAAACAACCAGTTCCTGGGCCTTCTAAATATTTTCTCAGGAGGGGGCCTTGCTAATCTCTCGATCGTTATGCTCGGTGTAGGTCCGTATATTACGGCTTCTATTATCATGCAACTTATGACCGTGATGTCTCCAAAAATGAAGGCAATGCAGTCTGAAGACGGAGAGGCGGGGAGAGCTAAGTTTATGCAGTACAGTCGTATGCTCACTCTTCCACTGGCGATCCTGCAAGCATTTGGTTTCTTGACTCTTTTGCAAAGTCAGGGAGTTATTGCAGGCCTTTCACCATTTGGATTTGTGGTGAACGTTGTATTGGTGGTTGCTGGCTCGATACTCCTTATGTGGGTTGGTGAGTTGGTGACTGAGTTTGGTATTGGGAACGGTGTTTCCATCATCATTTTTGCTGGTATTGTTGCGGGTATCCCGCAAACAGTGAGCCAGCTTGGGTATGCATTTGCTGATCCATCTCAACTCCCGCTCTATGTTGGCTTTATCTTCATTGCACTCGCAATCATTTATGCAGTTGTGGTGATGACAGAAGCAGAGCGACCCGTGCCGATAACTTATGCAAAGCAAAGTCGAGGGACAAAGACATATGGTGGCTCAAGTTCGTACCTGCCACTTCGTCTTAATCAGGCTGGAGTAATTCCAATTATCTTCGCACTTTCGATTATGCTATTTCCGCAGATGATCTTGAACATTCTTTCTGCGTTTAGTCTTCCGTGGGTGCCCGGTGCGATTGATACTATGAATCGACTGTTGAGTAATCAGATTCTTTATGGAGTAGTTTACTTTGCGCTCGTCTTCCTCTTCACCTTCTTCTACACTGCGGTGACGTTTGATCCTGATTCAATTGCAAAGAACTTGCAGCGAAATGGAGCGTTCATTCCGGGCATTCGGCCAGGCGGACATACTTCAGAGTATTTAGGAAACCTCATTACGCGACTTACGCTCGTTGGTGCTGGATTCCTTGGATTTGTAGCTGTTTTTCCAGTTGGTATGCAGGTAGTTACCGGAGTAACTTCTCTTGCGATTGGAGGTACCGCACTTCTTATTGTGGTTTCAGTGGTCCTTGACTTGATTCGTCGGGTTGACGCACAAGTCAGTCTTAGAGAGTACTAAAAATTTTACAATTAAAAAGTGCCGCACCTGAAAGGTGCGGCACTTTTTAATATTTTTGTTTAGCAATCACGGTTATCCTAGAGGATAGCTGTGTACTCGCATAGTTTAATTAGTAAGCCACGCATTGTATGCATTGATAATTGCTTCCTTTGCTTCCTCTGGAGTGTTTGTCTTTGTGTCAATAACTAAATCGTAATTCTGGATATCATAGGGGTTGGCATGATATAGGCTTGCATAGCGCTTTATTTCGCTAGTGAGACGTTTTTCGAGAACGGTCGCATATTCAGTTGGGTTATGCGGGATGTCTTCAGCCTGCATCCGTTCCTCACTCATATTTGTAAGTATTCGAGTAGCTGCTACAGATAGCTCAAGGTCTAGATATACTTTAAATGAATATGGCATCCAATGCCAAGCCATCCGTGAGTCAATAACTAACTCATCATTTTTTCTGCCCATATCTTGCAGTTTTTTATCAACAAGATGATCAATCTTTTTCTCAGTTTCAGCCAGGACATTTACTTCATATATGTCTATCCCTCGTTCTTTTGCAATAGTGCGGAAAAGATCTCCTGAAGAAAAATGAGTATATCCAAGTTCAGATGCGATTAGTTTTGATGTTGTTGATTTGCCACTCCCCGGTTTGCCTGCCAGTGTGATAATGTGTTTCTTTTCCATAATCGCATTACCATACCATCATCTTGTAATTTTGTGTAACTCACGTAAACTGCTTTAGTTATGGATACAAAAACAGTTATTTTTATAGGTCCACAAGGAAGTGGAAAGGGTACGCAAATTGCCAAATTAGATGCGGTGTTGCGAGTAGTCGATCCAACACAACGTATCGTTGACATTCAAACAGGTCGTCGTTTTCGTGCACTTGCTGCAAAAAGTGAAGGGTATACTGAAACACACGTTTCAGAGACACTTAATAGTGGGGTGCTACAGCCTCTTTTTCTGTCTATTAATCTATGGGGTGACGCTATGCGTGAACATGTGGATGACACATGTCATCTATTGATCGATGGTTTTCCGAGGATTGTTGATGAAGCTCGTGTGCTTGAAAGTGCGCTAGCATTCTATAAGCGAAATGATATAGATATCATCAATCTCGATACTCCTGAAGATGTAGTTCGTGCACGCATGGAGGGACGCGGACGTACTGATGATACTGCAGATTCGATTGAAGCTCGGCTACGTTGGTATCGTGAAGAAGTGGTGAGTGTGATTGCATATTACAAAACGCGTGAAGGTGCGACGGTGCACAACATTGATGGGACACTTTCTATTGATGGAGTTCATGAAGCAATTGTTTCAGCGCTTGGCGTCAAAAAATAGCACTGTTACCTATATATGGCAATAACAATCAAAACAGCTGAAGATATCGAGTTAATGCGCACGGGAGGAAAAATCCTTGCGACTATTCTTGATGAACTTGAGAAAGAGGCGAAAATTGGAAATACAACACTTGATATAGACGATCGCGCAATGGAGCTTATGGAGCAGTACGATGTTGAGCCGATGACGCTTGGGTATCATGCACATTTTGCACCACGGCCATATCCAGCTGCGACGTGTATCTCAATTAATGATGTGTTGGTTCACGGCATTCCAAATGAGAGTCCTGTCGAAATTTTAGATGGTGACGTTGTCAGTATAGATGTCGTTATTGCATATAAAGGTATGGTTGTTGATTCTGCTCGAACGGTTGGTGTGGGAGCGATATCTGAGGAAGCACGTCAGTTAATTCATATTACTCAAAAGGCACTCGATGCCGGCATTGCGGCTGCTAAAGCTGGTGGCAAGGTAAGTGATATTGGTGCAGCAATTGAAAAAATTGTTCCGAAACAGTTTGGTCTCGTCGATGCATTTTGTGGTCACGGTGTTGGGTATAGTCTTCATGAAGAGCCTGAGGTGCCAAACTTTAAAACCTATGGTGACAGTCCAGTACTTAAGCCAGGTATGGTACTCGCTATTGAGCCGATGATTACACTCGGAAGTAAGGATGTCGAGATCCTTGAGGACGGCTACACTGCAGTCACCGTTGATGGCTCTCTTTCTGCCCACATGGAACACACGGTGCTGATTACAGAAGCTGGCCCTGAGAAATTAACGAAAAGTAGTAAGTAAAAATTGGGAGAGGTACCTCGCTTGCTCTTGAAAAACATCCAAATTACTGTATACTGCTGCGGTAATTTAAACCTTATTTTTAAACATATTTATGTCACGAAAACCACATCAAGAACGATCGCTGATCATTCTTAAGCCAGATGCAGTACAGCGATCACTTATGGGTGAGATTATTGGTCGTTTTGAGCGAAAAGGACTTAAGTTCGTTGCATTTAAATTTGTCACTCCTGATGCAGATCATCTTTTTGCACATTATAATAAAGATGACGCGTGGTTTGAAAAGAAGGGTGCAAATATGATTCAAAACCTTAAGGATCAAGGGAAAAAAGAGGAAAAAAGTGCACTTGAGTACGGTAAGGATATTATCCGAGCAGTAATTAAAGAAATGCAACAATCACCAGTTCTTGCTATCGTGGTTGAGGGAAATGGTGCGATTGATCAGGTTACAAAACTAGTAGGGACAACAGAGCCTGCAACTGCTGACATTGGAACTATCCGTGGTGACTTCACTATTGATACCTACTCACATTCAACCTATGAAGATCGCTCAATTCGAAATCTTATCCACTGCTCAGACGTACCCGAAGAGGCAGAGCGTGAGATTGCACTCTGGTTCGATGAGTCAGAAATTATGGACTACACGACTGCACAGGAGCGTATTATGTACAATACACATTTTGATGGAGAGAAGGCATAAAGTCTAAAAACGCTGTGGTCTTTAGACCACAGCGTTTTTTTTTGTTTTTCTTTGAGTCTCAAAACACTCAATGATATACTATACATGGGACCACTTTACGTATGTTCCGATTAAATATTTTTGCAGGGCTGCCTGAACTCGCGGGAAATAATGAGAACCGTGCAGTATATGTACAGATTTCAGACATGACTCGGATAGGGTGCCCACCTGGAATTCCCAGGAGCATACGTCGTGGTTCCCACGATAAAACCCCACAGCGTGGGGTTTTATCGTGTTAATATAATGACACAGTTTATGTTGCAACTTACTACCATCTTTTTTCTCATTTCATTTTCCATGCTTGCGGGTATTCACTATATTGCAGGGCATCTCTTTTTATATTGGAGGTTGCCGTGGTTTGATATTCCGATGCATCTTTTTGGAGGGATGGTTGTAGCGCTGGGTTTTTTCGCACTTCGAGATTTGCGTTTGTTCCGAGATTCGTTTCTTCGACCGGTAGTGGTTGTAGCGTTGGTGCTCGGGGTAGCTCTGATCTGGGAATTATTTGAAGTAGTTATAGGGATGCCAATTGACGCAGGTTATGTACTCGATACAGGAACTGATATTTGCATGGGTCTCCTGGGAGGATATTTGGGATATTTTGTTGGAAATAGTTTAAGAAGTTTACATTGATATGTCTTCAGTTTTAGGTTTTTATGGAGGAGTTGGAAGCGTCACTGGGGCTAATTTTATGCTCGATACTGGGGATGTTTCACTTTTGGTTGATTGTGGACTTGTACAAGGTGATCGCTTTGCTCAACAAGTGAATGCTGATCCTTTCGTATATAATCCAGCAGATATTGATGTGTTGCTTGTGACACACGCGCATGCCGACCATATAGGACGCATTCCAAAGCTTGTGAAAGATGGTTTTAAAGGCATTATTTATTCTACTGAACCAACTCGCGATTTTTCAAGTATTATGTTGCGCGATGCACTTAAGGTTATGCAATACGAAAAAGAGCGGTATGGAAATGAGGTGCTGTACGGTGGAAGTGACATAGATGCCGCACTATCGCTATGGAAATCCGTTCCTTATAATGAAGCTATTCAGCTTGGAGAAGGGCTCACCGCCTACTACACAGACGTTGGTCATATTCTTGGTTCAGGTCTTGTACATATTGAGCGTAATGGGAAGAAGATAATTTTCACAGGAGACATCGGCAATAAACCGCAACCGCTCCTTGCTCCTCCAGTTATACCAAAAGATTACGACTATATCGTGATGGAAAGTGTCTATGGGGACCGTCAGCATGAACAAGTTGAGGAGCGCACTGAGCTTTTAAAGGGATATATCGAGGAGGCTCGTCGCAAGAAGGGCACGCTAATCATTCCCGCATTCTCACTTGAGCGGACGCAAGGAATGCTACTTGAGATAAACAATCTTGTCGAAAGTGGGGAGATAGAGCCCTTGCCAGTTTTTCTTGATTCGCCATTGGCGATTTCAGTTACTGAAATGTATCGCAAATATCCTCAGTATTTAAAGCCTGAAGTGCAGGAGCAAATTAAAAATGGAGATGACATTTTTGATTTTGAAGGGCTCTCGTTCACACGAACAGTTAAGGATTCACAAGACATTGGAAAAGAGAAAGGAGCAAAAATTATTATTGCGGGGAGTGGCATGAGTCATGGAGGTCGTATCCGTGGGCACGAGAAGCGTTATCTTGATGATCCGAGCACGATATTGTTGCTTGTGGGGTATCAGTCAGTCGGAAGTCTCGGTCGCCTGCTCCAGGATGGTGCACAAAAAGTGCGTATTGATGAAGATTTCGTGAAAGTAAAAGCTCGCGTTGCACAAATTCGTGGGTATTCAGGACATGCTGATCGAGATCAATTACTTGAGTTTATTGCCGAAGGTGGTGAAAAGGCTAAGCAAGTGTTCGTCACAATGGGAGAGGAACATGCCTCATTATTTTTAGTACAACGACTCCGTGATTATCTAGGACTGAATGCTACAGCTCCATCATTAAATGATGAAGTTGAAATTGATTTTTAAAAATGAACAAAGGAGTGTGACTATTATTGTAAATTTTGTTCCGAACTCGCCGCTGCCGTAGGGCAAATTCCTGGAGTACTCAAATTTACTTATTTTTTAAAATATTCTTTTATGTAAAGTATTGGTCATGCAACAAAAAGAGCGGCGCCTTTGGCGCCGCTCTTTTTGTATCTCTGCTACTTAGTCTGTTCAATAACTCGTGCAAATGATTCAGGGTTTTCTTTTGCGAGAGTCGCAAGTACCTTTCGGTTCAGTCCAATTTCTTTGTCAGAAAGTGCCTTGATAAAGCGACTGTACTTCATGTCATAATTTTGAAGTGCAGCATTGATTCGCGTTGTCCAAAGACGACGGAAGTCACCTTTCTTATCTTTACGGTGATCAAAGGCGTGAAGTTGTGCATGGTATATCGCCTCACGTGCCTCACGTTTCTTGGTGCTGCGACCAAATCTGTAGCCTTTAACTTGTTCGAGAATATTTCGACGACGCTTTTGCGCCATGATTCCTCCTTTTACTCGTGACATAATTGTGTAATTAGCTAATAAAATACTTACGCACCTGTACCTGGCAGAAAACGACGTGTAATCCGCTTTGAAAGTGTCAGTAATTGTGTACGCTTTCGACGTAATCGTTGCTGACCTGTTTGTCGAGCATTAAAGTGATTTTGGCCTGGCTTTCGAGCAACAAGCTTCCCATTTTTGGTCACTTTAATCCGTTTTGTGTATGACTTGTTTGTTTTCATAATATTCGCTTTATAGGCAAAAAGTGGTGCAAATATAACCTATTTTGGTTTGTTTGTCCACTCTTTTTAGATTCCAAAAGAGTAATTATTGGAATTGATATATGCAAGGGTCGAAATGATTAGACCATTCCGTCCTCAAGAAGTTCGTCGAGAGACTTTTTCTTTGACTTCGTGCCCCCTGAAGCTTCATTTACTTTCTCAACATCTTTCGGCTTTTCGTCATCTTTAATAATCTTAGGTCCTTTTACGCTTTTCCCTAGTCGCTCAAGTGTGCACGTAAATCCTTTAGGGCTTTTTTTAATCTCGTCTGCAAGTTTATATTCTGCTGGAATAATCTTAAGAAACCGTTCGAGTCGTTCTTTGAGGAACGCTGGCTCCATGTATTTGTATCTGCCCCAGAGGAATAGGTCTACTTTTACGCGGTGACCATCGTTCAGCCATTCGGAAGCGCGCTTTGCTTTGAGTGCCTGGTCGTGCTCTCCAGTTCCTATCTTCACTTGCACGCTCTTTGTTTCAGTGACATGAGACTTTGCTTTCACCTCACTTGCTTTACGCTTTGTTTCGTACCGGTATTGGCCGAAATCCATTATCTTTGCTACTGGAGGATTTGCTTTTGGGGAAATTTCAATAAGATCAAGGTTTGCTTCGTCAGCTGCTTTGAGCGCTTCTTCACGTGTGATAACGCCAAGATTTTCGCCAGACCCACCAATAACACGCATTTCTTTTGCGCGAATAGCGTCATTAATACGTGTCCTGTTATCTGGTCTGAATGGTCTCTGTGGTTTGCTCAAGTTTGTTTGATCTTATGTAGTAAATTGCAGTGGGGACTGCGTATGCAAAAAACGGCCCTAACCGCTTTTCCCAATACACTAACTATTGGTGCATGAAATGTACCACATATATGTATAAAAATGAAGGTGGGGACGATTTAATTAGCCTAAAAATTTTGCTGCTGTGTAGGCACCTATCCAGCCTGTTGTCGAAATAATTCCGCTCACAATAAGAATTAGTTTTTCGTTTTTTGACAGAGATGAAAATGGTTGTTCTTGTGCCAAACGCATATGCTTCCCAATAAAAATAGCATTAACCACCAGCATCACAATAAAGAGTATTTTTAATCTAAAAGCAGTGAGAGACAGGAGATACGCTGGATATGTCGAGAACATTAAAGCTCCAGCTATGATTGTAATAATTAATCCAATCCATATAGCTGTGTGTAGATAGGACATGCGCTTTTGGGGAAGTGTGTGCATTTTTCCAAAAAGCCACAACGCACCATGTGCATCAGCAATGATGACTAGTAAAAGGGTGAGTGTTACAGAGAACACGTGGATAGGGAGAAGTGGTAGTGAAAATATAAAATCCATTCCGTATAGTATATCGTATAGTTTTATGTACGCTAATTAATCAATGTACTTGTGAGAGAAAGTGGAAAGCATGTGCATCTTAGGTGTGGTTAATGGAGTTTAAGATAATTTCTTTTGATGACAGGTGGTACATTTACAACCCCCAGGACCAATAATGTCTCTCATGTAGTCTTTCCCGTAATTGTAAGTAAACTCCTCCCCAGCTTTAATATTTTTGCAAGCCCGAATATAAATTCGGTCGTCATCTTCATCATGCTCGGCTTCGCAATTTGGCTTGCATGCATGATTTATATAGCGTGCTGTGTTTTTTCTGTTTTTGCCATCAATTACGAGCGTGTCAGTAACTTCGAAAAGATATCTCCCCCCTCGTCGGTTTGCTTCATCTTCACTAATTCTGTCCCCTGTATACTCAATAATGAGTTGTTCTTTTTGTATAGCTTCCCCGGCAAAAAGACCCAAGCCAGCACTCGATCGTTTTACGCTAACCTTCGGTCGGTATAAATCGTCAAACATAATGCGGTTGAGTATAGCAAACAAAAACATCTCTCACAGGGTTGACTGTAAAATTGTGTATTGTACACTAAGATACATGCATAAAGCCCCAGAAGAATTCAGATTTGCTGCAATAGCGGTAGATATTGTTGTTTTTGGTATTAAAGATAATACGCTTTGTTTGTTGCTTGACGAAGTCAACAGACCTCCTCATTATCAAAATATAGACGCTTTTATTGGTGGTCTTATTGGTGTTGATGAAACTGCAGACGATGCAGTTGTTCGTCATTTGCGCGACAAGGCTGGTATTAAAAATGTGTATACAGAACAGCTCTATACATTTAGTAACATTAACCGTGACAAACGGAACCGAGTTATTTCAGTGAGCTATATGGCAATTGTCCGGCCAGATGTTGTTGAGCGTTATGTGCACTCGAGTGCTCACTGGACTCCTGTAGCTCCTTTATTAAAACTTGCGTATGACCATGATGAAATGCTGAAAGTCGGCTTAGCTCGTTTGCAAGGTAAGTTGGGGTACACAACAATCGTGCAGTATCTTTTGCCTACAGAGTTTACGCTTACAGAAATGCAACAAGTATACGAGCTTGTTACTAAAAAAGAATTTGATAAACGGAACTTCAGAAAGAAAGTGCTGGCACTAGACATTATTAAAGAGACAGGGAATGTGCAAGAGGGAGTTAAAAATAGACCTGCAGCACTCTATGTTTTCAGAAATAAAAACGTTCAAGAACTTCAATTATTTGTATAAAAAGAGTGCCGTCACCCATTTATGGGTAACGGCACTTTTGTTTCATGCTGCTTTAGAAGCTTTTCTAAGTACATATTTGTCAAGTACCTTTCGAGCATCAAATACAAATTGATCGGGAGGTATTTTCTCCCAGTCAGCAGCGGATGCTGTACAAGGTTCAGTTTTTCCTGGCTCGCCACTGTTCATCGTTCCAAATACTCTGGAGCGATAGAGAAGGGAGACTTTGTCACCCCGAGGGTCACGTCCGTCATTGCAAAGTGTCGTGATGAACTCGGATTCGTGTATAGACAAGCCTGTCTCTTCAAGTTGTTCCCACATCACTGTGTTTTGAGCTGACACATGAGGGTCGATATGTCCGCCAGTGAAGGCGAAGCCGGGAGGGTTGTTCAGTCGCTTGACCATAACAAATTCACCCGACTCTGTTTCTGCAATGTTGTCTACGCAGTATGAGACATCAGCGCGCAGTGTGTTGCCGATTGTTGACAGCACACTGTACACAGGATAGTTGCCGAGCTTTGCTCCTCGTCCATTCAGGAAGGGGAGTTCGATGACGGTCATAAACGCTGCGACAGTGCCACCGAGCTTTTCAATCAAACGACATCCGGCTTCTGCAGTGCCACCGGTCGCCAGTAAGTCATCAATGAGGACGACAGCTTTTCCGGCAAGATCCATCTCATTGAGATAAAGCTCATCGAGACCGTACTCTTTTTGATACGTGACGAACACAGTGGGTGGTGGCAACTTCCCCTTCTTCCGAAGCTGCAAGAAGCCAATACCGAGACGTTCTGCAACTGCAGCGCCGAAGATAAAGCCACGAGCGTCAAAACCTCCGATGTAATCAATCGTACGACCGTGTTTCTTTGACCAGCTTGCGCACCGTTCTGCGAAGAGATCGGTGACAAGTGTCAAAGCACCTGGAACTCCCGTCAGGTCTTGTGAATTCCAATAGAGTATCCCTGGCTTTGGAAAGTCGGGAATTGGAGTAAACAAATGTGGCAAGTCTTGCACAGTGAGTTTTGTCATGTTCTTCATCCTTTCAATGAACCATTCCGTAGCTACTGTACCTTAAGTTTTTAAAAGATAAAGCAATAGAGTACAAATCGTAACAAAAAAGATACACTACATGAAATAAAAAAAGCGGCACTGTATGTGCCGCTACAGGCCTTCTTCTGTAAGCGTTTGAGTCTTTATCAGTCAGTTGCTGCCCACTCGTCTTTAACTCCTCCGATGCTCCCATCAACAGTGATTAGTTTTAGAACCAACTCTGCCATGAATTTTGCATAGGTGACTCGCACAATGAGTGGGTTATCCTTGTAGTATTTTTTTTCACGCGGCAAGGTGTCCAGCGTAAAGATTTTAAATTTTGCTGCTGCTATCTTTGCTTCAGCAGAAGTCAATTTCCCCTTTTTGTCACCATCAACGCGTTTCGGACTCATGACATTGTGTGCAACAGCACCGTAGCCTTTCTTTGCTCCCATTTTTAAGGCAAGCATGAGTGAATCTAGTAACGTTCCCATCGTACCGCCAATATCATCGTAGCCAATCATCGTGTGACTTGTATCACCTACAATTTTGATTGCCTTGCTTCCGCTTTTGTCACGACGCTTGTCAACAATGGCGATATCGAGACCGGGGTCTGTTTTTTCTGCACAATCACGTCCACGCTTTGACCCTCCAACATCCGTAGCGAGTATGCGCAAAATTCCTTCCTGAATCTCTTTTGCGAAATACTTCCTGAAAAATGGAGCAAAAATGACATGTGCAGGAATATTAAGTACTTCAATTGTGTCATAGAAGCCCGCAATTTGTGGTGCGTGCAAGTCAAAGGTGACGAGGTATTTTATGATCCCAAACCCTTCGAGTTTGCGTGCCAAGTCTTTTGCAGTAAGTGGCTGACGGTACATCGGGCGTTCTTGGCGTGAGTAGGGGAGATAGGGCGCGACGAGAAAAACCCTACCAACCCCCGATGCTTTCAGTGCCCCAAGAGCTATCTCAAGTTCTTGAATGCGGACGTTGATGTCGCCAGTAAAGTTCCTCGGAGTAAAGTCCCAAAAAAGAATTATTAGCTTGTTGCGAACATTTGGTTTGATGGTTGTGCAGAGTTCCCCGTCACTAAAGACGTCAATGTCAATAACGCAGTCACGCGTGTATTCAATCGGGACACCTCTGTGTTGGAGCTGCCGAGCAATTTTTTTTGTGACAGGGTCCATGTTTCTGGACGTCATTATCACAATGCCGTCTTTGCACCAGGAAAGTAGTTGGGGGATAGCCATATCATTCTCCTTTTCAATGAACTCGTTTCTCCAATACTCTACACAACCATGCCTAAAAGTACAGGAGTGATTGATAATTTGTAACAAAAAGAATACACTTGAATAATGCAATTAAAAGACATATTTAAACGACTTGGGTACCCTAAACATTCCGACACAATCTACGAGGTCCTTACACAAAGCAAGGAGACACTTTCGGTGTCTGCACTTGCAGAACAGTGTGGTGTTTCTCGAGTCGTTGTATATCGCTGTGTTGAAAAACTTGAAGAGGATGATTTGATAGTGAGAGACATAGTCGGCCGCCGAACGTACTATAAAACTTCAAGTCCTCATAAACTTACGGAGGCAATGCGGTGTGTAGAAGATGAGTCAGCACAAGTGGTGAAACAACATATACAAACACGCGAAAAAGATGTGCCACACAATGTGCGATTCCTTCATGGTGCTCGTGGCATTCGCGAAGCATTTGATGATGTCATTACGCATACTAGGAAAGGGGATACATTCTTCCGATATACGTCTGAGCGAGATCTTGAAAAGGTTAATGCCTACCTATCGAAGGAATATCGACTACAACGTGACCAGAAGAAGTTAGAGCGACTGGTAATCAGTAATCCAGTTTCTGGTACACAAAAGAAATCGAGACTTGAACGTTTTATTAAATATATTCCTACCGACGCAGATCAGTTTGAGCACAATATTGTTGAACTAATTTACGGCAGTCGCGTCTGTATCATTGACCTCAACCTTGAAGAAGTGATGATTATTGATAATCAGCAACTAGCAGACTTTCAAAAGGTGATATTCAAACTACTCTACAAACGCCTCTCAAACGAGTAGATATTGACAGAAAACAAAATAATGGTATTTTACAAACAAAGAGTTTTTTGAAATTAGAAGGGAAAACACCATGGAAAACGTTGTTACGCTGCCAGTATTAAAAGGGCAAGGGTTTATCCTGCGCCATTTTGAATCAAACGACGCTGCTTCGCTGCAGCATCACCTCAACGATGAACGAGTGGCTCGCAAAGTGAGTCATATACCGTTTCCGTATACCATCGACCATGCACGAGATTGGATTTCTCGTACTGAAAGTTCAGTGTGCCTTAATTCCAATCGTATCGATTTTGTAATCGACATTGGCGGCGAAGCCGTGGGCTCAGTTGCCTTCATCAATATCGAAGGACATAAAGCTCAGTTGAGTTACTGGCTTAGTCCTGACTACTGGGGCAAGGGTATTGTCTCTGAGGCAGTGAAATTACTGCTCAGCTTTGGCTTTGTGATGCTGCCGCTTGAACGTGCCTATGGGTACGTATATAGCGAAAATACTGCTTCCGCCCGTGTGCTCCAAAAGTGTGGCTTTCGTTTTGAAGGTACACATAATCGAGAGTGGCGTAAGGTGATTGACGAAGAAGTGAAATTCTTCGATTCAAACTTTTATGCCGTACTCCGGTCTGACGTGTTTCGGGAAGTTCGTGATGTGGTTGTATTCAAGTCTGACACTGAGGAGTCCGATCTCGCAAGTAAGGGGTTGGCACGTCAGCTCAGTGAGGTTGGTGTTAAGGTTCAGATAGCACATCGTGCCGATGAACTCACCGCTCCATTCAGTCTTGCCATTTCTGTGGGTGGTGATGGACAAATGATGAGAACTGTCCACACCATGTCGCCACTTTCTGTGCCAACTCTGGGCCTTAACGCCGGTAATGTTGGGTTTTTGACGAGTGCGAGAGTTAATCCCCTTGGGGTGAACCAGTCAGTGTTTCAGCGGATAGTTCAGGGAAACTTTCAGGTCGAACAGCGTCTGGGCATTCAATTTGAATTTGAAGGGCAGTCCTATGGCCCATTTTCTAATGAGGTTTTACTCAAAGTACCCAAGGGTATGGCGAGTTATGTCCTTAGCGTAAACCAAGAACAAGTATATGCGGACATGGCAGCTGACGGTATTCTTTTGGCAACAGCAACTGGTTCAACTGGATATAACACCGCTGCTGGAGGACCGATTATTTGGCCTGATTCTCGCAGTGTGGTTGCAACCGCTCTGAATCCGACAACGTTCAATGTGCGTCCGATTGTGTTTGGTCAACTTGCACAAGGAGGGGAAATATCACTTGGCGTAGCGAAACTGCACCATGATATTGAACCAGTTGTGTCCGCAGATGGAAAAGATCAGCTTGAAGGAAAAGGGTTGCGCTCGGGCGATGGGGTGGTGATACGTAGGTACCCTCGTCCAATGCTCTTTGCAACGTTTGGAAGTAGTTCATACCTCCATGCATTAAAAGAAAAAAAGGGATTTATGTAAACTTAAGAAGATGGGCGGCGAGTAACACACGCCGCCCTTTTATATACACCATACATAGTGTCGGCTTGAAATTAAGAATTAATAGTATAAGATAGTGTCAGATATACACAAAGTAACGTATGGTAGTTCATTGAAACCTGAGCGGGAACATAGACAAAACGCCATTTTAATGGTACTTTTCGACGAAATTGTACATCGCTCTTATAGAAAAACAGGAGAAAGACATGGCTAAAGTTAACAACTCATTGAACCACCAAATGTTCAAGCTTGCAGCTCCCGGCGCAGGTGCGATGGTCTTCCAGGAGTTGGATTCGAATACGTTTCGCGTTCTCCTCGCTATGAGGACAGCGCTTGTCGGACTGGGGCTTGGTATTACAGGCGGTGGGTTCATCGAATGTGGCGCTATCGACGCTCTGCAAGTGGACACCATCATTCAGACAGCTGATGAGGCCTATCGTGAGTTGTGTCAAGAGAATCTCGGCTTTGAAAATGTTGTTGATATTGATACATTCCTGCTTCACGCGCAGCCTATTGCACTCGTACATGCTCGTACAAATGACGTTAACCGCGTCCATTCTGTCAACATGTATGGCTTTCGTGCAAACGATAGCCAGTGGAACAGGATTGCTGCGCTTGAACCGGGTCTCGACAAAGAACGTACCGGACCGCTGCTTGAACACATTGTGCGATGGAAAGGGAAAATCGACCGTCGCGAGCCAGAGCGGTTTGTAACGATTGAGGATGCGCGTGGCAGATTCCTTGAACGCCATGACTTTCACCACAAGCATGAAATGCACACTGTTGCCTCAATTGCGTGGCATGCTCAAAATGGACGGCTGTTGCCCTAGGAGTAAACCATGTTGAAAAAAAGAGTAGGGATTCTCGGAACCTCCGCGAATCCCTTGCATGAGGGTCATGTCGCCCTCGCGCTTGAAGCACTTGCTGTTGCGCAGCTTGATGAAGTCCTTTTTATGGTCAACCAAAATCCATTTAAGGAGGTCAACGGCTTTGCACCAGTTGCGCATCGTTTGCACCTTGCTCATCTTGGGGTGCGCGCAAGTGGTCATCTCGGTAATGGTTTGAAAGTAAGTGAGTTCGAAGTGGTACTTCGTCAACTGGGCACTGAGAATGCAACAGCAGTAATGCTCGCACATTTTTCAAAGGCATATCCTGAACTCCAGCCAGTCTGGATGATGGGCACTGATAACTTTGTGTCTCTGCATACGTGGGGCGGTTGGCGCGACATCATGGAGAAATACCCCGTTGTTGTGTTTGGACGCGATCAGAGCAGAGACGTTGCTCAGTATTCGATTGCTGCTACACAGTATCAGACACATGAGCGTGACGTCGTAAATTTTGATTGCGAACCTGGCACCTGGTGTTTTGTCGATGGAGTTTCTCACCTCGCATCGTCGACCTTGATTCGGGAGGCGTTGCTTCGGAAGGAGAAGCCCGAGTTCATTTGTGATGAGGCTGTTGCGTATATTCGAAAGTATCAACTATTCGGATGTGTGTGATGAGATTCAGAAATTCTCATACCTGTCCGACGACGCGAACCTCGCGCCGTCGGACACTATTGAGAGTTCCAGAGTTGGAATTCGTGGACGTTCTTTACAAGAGAAAAAAGGAGTAAGTCAAAATGATACGTCGTCTTGCATTTATTATAGACCCACAAAATATGTTCATGACGTTGCCAGGAATGCCGTTGCCGGTGTTTGGTGCTGACCAGGACATGCTGCGTGTTGCAGTACGTCTGTTGCTCTATCCATTCTATTATGACGAAATCGTGGTTACGCTCGATACACACACTGAAGATCATATCGGGCACCCCGGACGGTGGTTGAATGACCAGGGTCAGCAACCTCTGCCATTTACCGTTATTACTTCGGCTGAATACGAGGCAGGGAAGTGGTGTGCGGCCGATCCAGCGGACCAGGTATGGCAAGGTGACTACCTGCGACTGCTTGAAGCAACTGGTCGTGTGCATACTGTCTGGCCAGTGCATGGTCGGAAAGGTCATTTCGAACATAAGGTGTACAAGCCTCTGAAAGCCGCACTCGATACGTGGGAGCGCATTACTGGCAAGAAGGTGCGGTACATCGAAAAAGGTATGCATCGTGACACTGAGCAGTTTGGCGTGTTTGGTGCAAATGTCCCAATCACTGGAGCATCTGAGACAGAAATCAACATGGAACTGCTTGGCGAAGTAAACAGCTTCGATGCAACCCACTACTTTGGTGAAGCTTCCAGTCATTGTGCAAAGGACTCTGTTACACAGAACCTTGCGCATATACCTGAAGTTGATTTCTCCAAGTACACAGTCTTCCGTGACTGTATGTCGCCTGTTGCTGCAGTGGTTGATGAAAAAACTGGTGACGTGATTGTTGACTTTCCTGCACAAGCTGAAGCATGGTTTCATGAGCTGCAGGCAAAAGGAGTCAATGTCGTTAAGGCCGAAGATTACTTTTGACACCTGAGCAATTTCTCAGAAATTCTCATGCCTGTCCGACGACGCGAACCTCGCGCCGTCGGACACTATTGAGAGTTCCAGAGTTGGAATTCGTGGACGTTCTTTAACAATTGAATAGAGAGAAACAGGAGTGAAACGATGATTAAGAATCTGCTCTGGAATCCTGACGTGCCGATTGTCCGCCGTGCGGATGAAAACGACGTATACAAGATTCTGATGATGTATCTCATTTGGAAGTACTATCCGAATCTTCGTGTGAAGTTTGGTTTCAAAAATCGCACAAAGACAGTTGTATTGTCAGAGTATGTTGATCTGCTTGAACTGCAGGAACAGCTTCGCGAAACTGCAAAACTTCAGTTCACTGAAGAGATTATCGCAGTGTATCGTACCTGGGATATGTTCCCTGAAGATTTTCTTCAGGCACTTGCAGACATCAAGCTTTCTGCACCAACGGTGTACAAGGAAGATGGACAGCTGAAGATTGATATCGAAGGTCTTTGGTTTGAAGTGACCCTCTGGGAGATTTATATTCTATGTACGGTTTCTGAGTTGTATGGTCGAGCACGTGCGCGTGCCGAAAGTATAACTGAGGCAGCACTGTGGAAACAGGGCAATATCCTGCTGAGTGAAAAGATTAAGCTTTTCAAGGCAAATCCTGATTTGCGTATTGCGCAGTTTGGTCTGCGCCGTCGCTTCAGTGTGCTTTGGGAAGACCACATTACTGAGCGTCTATTGACCGAATGTCCTGGTGTCATCACTGGGGTATCCAACATGTATATTGCGGACAAGTTCGGAATGCCTGCACAGGGTACCAATGCTCACGAATTGCCTATGGCTCTTACGGCGCTTGCGCGTCATGAAGGTCCAGAAGCAATGCGTAGTGCACCGTACAAGGTGCTCGATTTGTGGCAAAGTCTGTATGGTCACAAATCGCTGATTATGCTCGACGATGCATATGGTTCGGAAATCTTCCGTGCTTCCTTGCCAAGAAAATTCACTGTTGATTATCGTGGTTTTCGCCACGACTCGGGTGATCCAGTTCAATATGGTGAGGCTGTGATTGCTTTCTACAAAGAGCACGGCATTGACCCTACGAGCAAAATCATCATTTTCAGTGATGGTCTCAGCCCGATGATTGCGATTCAACTTCTGGAACATTTCAGAGGAAGAATCAATATTGCATTTGGTATGGGGACTAATCTGACTAATGATCTTGGTCTGATGCACGCACTGTCCTTGGTGATGAAAATCGTCGAGGCGGCAGGTAACCCAGCAGTGAAGCTTTCAAATAACCTTGATAAGGCAACTGGTCCTGAGGATGAGATTGCTTACGTTAAGCACGTGTTTGGGTATACCAACACTGCTCGGCAAGCTGTCAAGTACTGATGCAACACAAGGCGGGTGCTATGCGCCCGCCTTTATTATGTACATTCAACAACAGGAGGCTGTTATGAAATTGCGACCAATTAAATACGCATTGGGGCAGATTGATGTTGTGCCAGGTCGGCCAGACATTAACGTCCCTCGTATCATCAAAGAATCCATTGCTGCTGCAAAGTGCGGCGTCAATGTGATTGTCTTCCCTGAGATGTGTGTTTCCGGGTATTTGCTCGGCGACAAGTTCAACAGCAACGGGTTTGCACTTGACATCATGCGGTATAACCACATGATTGTGGCTGTCTTGGCTGCGTACAACATTGTGGTTATCTTCGGCAGTTTTGCAGTCGACACCACTAAGGTCAATGAAAACGGCCGGTATCGGAAGTACAATGCAGCGTTTGTCGCACAGAAAGGAAGGCTGATTGCAAATGATGTGGGCCTTTCACATGCGATTAAGACGCTGTTTCCGAATTACCGTATCTTCGACGATGCGCGGTACTTCTTCTGTCTTCGCAAATATGCAATGGAAACCAAGCGCAAGCTCAAAGCTTTGTTGAAGCCGTTCACGGTTACAATCAACGGCCAGTGTGTGAAGCTTGGCGTCATGCTTTGTGAGGATATGTGGGATATCGACTATGCCCAAAAGCCTGCACGCATCTTGAAAAAGAATGGTGCAGATATTCTCATCAATCTGTCGGCTTCCAATTGGAGTTGGCAGAAGAATCGGAAGCGCCATGAAGTTGTTCGCGACCTCATCAGACAGGTGCAGTTGCCGATGTTGTATGTAAACAACGTCGGGTGTCAGAATAACGGAAAGAATTTTATTCCATTTGATGGCAGCTCGACGATGTACAACGCTTGTGGACAAATCGTCCACATCTGCAATATGTATCAGGACAAGGTGGTTGACGTCACACTCGAAGATAGTCTTCCTGAAGTTCAGGTGCCTGTCGTTGATGATGTTGCACAGATGTATCTTGCAATCAAGCAAGACACTCTCGGTTACTTCCGCACAACGTTGCCGCAGTATGCGAAGAAAATTGTCATCGGACTTTCTGGTGGCATGGACTCAGCATTGTCGGCGGCATTCTTCGTACGTTTGTTTGGTGCAGACCGAGTCATCTTGGTCAACATGCCATACAAGGACTACAATTCGACAGAAACGCGGGGTATTGCAAAAACCATTGCTGAAAACTTGGGTGTCACGGACTATCGCGTTGTCTCGATTGATGCAATGGTGGATGCAGATGCATCGACTAATGGTGTGGCAGAAGGAACGTCTCAGCATAAGTCGATTCAGGCAACGATGCGTCTCAAGGTCCTTGCAACGATTGCAAGTAAAGTTGGCGGCACGTTCATCTGCAATGCCAATAAAACGGAAATTGCATTTGGCTACGGCACACTGCTTGGTGACCTTCGAGGGTACTTTGCACCGTGGATGGACGCCCTGAAAGGGGAGGTCTATCAGCTAGCTGACTACATGAATCGTGTAGTCTACGGACGTACAGTGATTCCCGAAGAGTGTTTCACCATTGAACCGATGGATGAGTTGGTGAAGGGTGGCAGTGGCGTTGTGCGCAAAGATCCGTTTGATTACGGCCATGTGCACACAATTGGCTACCATGATGCTATGGTTCGGTCTTTGACCGAGTTGCAAAAGGAACCTGAGTGGTTCCTTGAACAATACATGGCTGGCACGCTCGAAAAAACAATGCTGCTTCCGGAAGGGAAGATTGCGGAGTTGTTTTCGACTCCTGAAGCATTTATTCTTGATCTTAAGGAAAAGATGGGAATGTTTATCGGCGCAATTCACAAGCGCGTACAAAGTGTGCCGGGTGCACACTTCAGTCGTGCAAGTTTCGGTTGGGACTTCCGGGAATATCTCCAGGTGGTTGCTAGCGACAACCAAGAGCTGGCACCTTACTATTCGTTGCGTTTCAAAGAGCTTGAAGCAGAGCTTCTTACAGCGTAAAAAATATAGCCGTGAACACAATGTGTCCACGGCTTTTCTTATTCTTAAATTTAGCAATATTACATAGCCTACATCCTAGTGTCAGACATGCGTCTGTATAACACATAGAGCAGTGTTGCAAGCACCAAGATGGGTAGTATATACACTAGTATTCCCAGTATGGTCAGAATTAACCAGATAATGAACATGATAAGAAGGAAAAAGAAACCTAATTGCATACCTGTTAAGAAGAAAACTAGCAGGCCAATTATAAATCCCAAATCGTACCACCAGCTAGTTTGGCAGTGATCGTAGACTGTAGCTTCAAAAAAAATATCCCAAATCAGCGAAAATACGGCAACATAGCCGTGCACGAGACCGGCAAAAAATCCGGCGTCGCTAGTCATTTCACAAATTGTCATCGAGGTGCCTCCATTGTTCAGATCGAATGTTACCACATTTAGATAAATTTTAATAAAAAAACCGGAAGCAAATGCTTCCGGTTTTGCGTTAATGAACTATTTCATACGCAGTGTCCACACTGCGCCATCTTTGATATACACTACCTTTTCATCCACATACGTCAGACGTAGGGTGGTCGCAATATCTTTCTCATTGAGAATCTTCTGCTCTCCTTTGTGCGGTACATAGACAATTAATTCGCCGTCGTTTTCAATGCGCGCTGCAACTCCCTTGGGGAGAATAACCGTGTTAAGTTCAGGCTGGTCGATTGTTCTCGTGGCTACCGTATACTTTTTCCAGCCTGCATCAAATGCAAACCCAAGTACTTGGTAGATACCGCGTGCATCAACGGTAGTCACTTCTACATACCGTGTACCAGCAATTGCTTGTAGCACCTTTGCTCCATTAAGCTCAGGTGTTTTTACAATTGCAACATTGTGCTCGTCGAAGGGGGCGATGATGTGCATGCTCCCAAGGACGTCAGTAATGCCAACTCCTTTGAACCACTGCGTTGCGTTGCCCATGATGCCCCAGCGATTTTTCACGGTGAGTATGGGTTTTGCGAATGACAGTAGTTGCAGTTCCGCAAATTCATTCGTAGTGACTGCGAAGAGTCGGTTTCCGTTTCGAACGATACCTTGACAGTTGAGTGGACTATCGAGTTCGTGGCTTTTATTGTCATCTCTTGAGATAAAGCGGAATTTCCAAGCCCCGCTAATCTCCTCAGCAATCAGCCATCCATCGGTGTGTGTAACTATTGCAAGTTTTGTTGCTGAAGACACCCCAATTTGTCTTTTTGTATGGAGTGAATAAAGTACATTAGATGTTGTTCGTACAACTCCGCATGGCCACACAGAGGTGACAACTTCCCCAATAATCTCAAATATATTTTGATACACGAGACCACCAGTTTGTGTGACAACTGTTCTTAAGATCTTCCGACCGCCGTTTGTTGAAATGCCGGTAAGGCTTGGAAGAGGAGGAGTTGATCGGTTTGTGGTCGCAAATGTTTCTTGGTACCAATCAAGGAGTGGTCCTGGAATGCATTTGAAGTCACGTACTGCGCGATTGAGCCGAACATCAGGTAGGAATACTGATGCATTATCTTTCATGCGGCGCTCCAACTCTCCGGTTTTGTATCCCTCCAGTTTCCCCTTGAAAGGATGGATGCCGGAGAGTACTTGAAACGTAACAATTCCCCAAGCATACCAGTCAGTCAGTGGTCCAAAAGAAGGACTGTGCCAATCACGGATAGAGGGCATAATGACTTTAGTGGGCCATTTTCCAACTGCCCACGAGTCGACATCGATCGCTTGCGGCAAGGGGCCGTTTTTGACCTTGATGTCAGCGAGCCAGTTGAGTTCGTTAGCGTCAACCATCAGAGCTTGCTTGTCGTGTGTGTGTTGCACAACTTTGTGCATACGTTCAACAAGTGTAAGTGCATCCACATCACCAAAATTTTCGCGTGAACGAAAGTCGTTAGTGAAAATACGAGACAATGGTTCGCCTGAAGCAAAGGGCATGTAGTAGCCGATGGGCGTGCCCTTTTCAGTTTTGACGATTCCTTGTGGACCAATAATTGATGGATGTTTGAACGTTTTGGCAAGAAGTCGAATTTTTCCGACCATGTCATCTTGCAGCATTTTCTTTGGGTCAGTGTAGAGTTTGATTACAGTATCGCTTTTTCGATATACTGCACCCTCACCTCCTTTTGTGACATAGTCACCAGTCCGGAGTGTGAGCGAGCCACGACCCTCGAGTTCAACCTTTGTTGCTTTCTGTATGAGTGCCATGACACCCTCCATTATGTTGGTTTATTTTTATCCGCAATATGAATTACTGCAAACGCAATATCATCAATCGGACTGCCGCCTATTTTCTCAATGTCTTTGAGAAAGCGATTCATCCTTCTCACTGCAAACGCACCTGTGGTACTTTTGAATGCAAGAAGTCCAGCAGCGACTGTCTGGTAAGACATTTCACGCACCTGCTTCACGCCATCTGAAAAGAGGGCAATTGTCTGCAAGTTTCCAGAGCAATCTGTATTGTGTATTGCCCACCAGGTGCCTACGCCACGCATGCCGGTTGCGACATCGTGTGTAGAGAGGAATCCATCGGGTATGCCACCCATTCCCGTAGGACTTGTAGATTCCAGTATGTCAGTGAAAGGCTCAGGCTCATCAGCTAAAACATTTTTGAATGAATCAACCATATTCCCGATTTTGTATGCAGGATAAAATGGCATGTTCTTTGCCCACTCAAAACTTTCGAGGAAGAGCTCGTCTTCATACTGCAGCGCAATCATTCCATCACCAGTAGCGTGAGCAAAAGCCATGTCTTTGTTTGCGACTGCCCACAAACACGTTGCGAGTAAGTCTTTGTGAGTAAGGTCGAGCACGCGACGATAATCTTCGAGATAGGAATCACGAAGTTTATTGATCGCTGATACGTGTTCGTCTTTTGCCGGAAATCCGTTCTTTATGTGGAGTTCAGTAAGTGCACGGCGCGTCGCGAGCGCAACGAGGCGTGCTCCTATATCAGTCATTCCACCAGACGAACATCCGTCGCTGACGATTGCGTATGCGGTCTGCTCGTCAAGCAGGCCACTGAGGGCATAGTCTTGGCAGGGCTTGCCAATCTTCCGATGCTGTTCACCTATGTGAAAGCTGTGGTCAACATTGAGTATGTTCATCAGAACGCTCCTTTTTGTTTCGCGATAGAAATAAAAAGGGGAGACGTATGACGTCTCCCCGAGGATTAGATAGTTGCCAAGATATTCTGACTCGGACCACCTGTCCCGAGCGCCACAGAGGTGCTCGAGATTGATTGAGAGACGAAGGCTGCAAGCTTGGCAAGTTTGCCTTTGCTTGCATCACCAGCCCAGATGAACTGGGTCATGCCGGTTTCACGCTGGAACGTTTCCAGGTTGTCTTTGTCGTCCGAATACCCAGTGTCAATACCGATGAGCACCGAGACATGTGATTCCATGACTTCACCTTTGATGGATTCAGTCAAAGAGTCCTTTACCATCTTCATGCTTGCTGTTGAAGCATTTTCTCCGCCGTCGGTAATCACGAAGGTGATGCCATTGACGTCGAAGTCCATGTCTTGCAAGCTCTTGGCGTAGGCGTTCATTGCGCCGACACCTGAGTAGACTGCATCGCAGAGTGGAGTGGCTCCGCCGCCATTCAGCTTCGGGTAGCTGTTGAGGTCAATTTCTGCCAAGGTCTTGAAACCGTGGAGTTCATCGACACCGTTGCCGTTCCGGCTTCGATACTGCGAACCGAAACGAATCGTGCGAACCATCAGGTTATTGGAGCGCGCAGACTTGTTGCATGCTTTGATTGCTTCAGTGAGCATGTCACTGATCTGTGTTTCGTAGCCGCTGATTGAGCCAGATTCGTCGAGTGCAATGGTCACGAGCGTATACTCAGTTGCGCCGAGTTCGTCGATGGTTGCACCAGTGAAGCTGAATCCACTGCCAATAGCGAAGTCATCCATTGTTTGTGAGTTGTCCATTTTGGTTCTCCAAAGTTGAGTGGATTCTTACTGAAAGCAAGAATCCGCAGGGATTACGCAAGAAATTCTGCCGAAGTAGTCAGCGTCATGCCTCGCGCGGCCATGTCTTGCTGGAACTGCTCTGCAATTGCAGGGAAGTCAACAATGACTGTGCCGTCTGGGGCGGTGATTGCTGGTACTGGCGACATACAGTCGGTTAGGATGTGGAACTTTTTGATGTGTTCCTCGCCGATGTGTTCGGCGACCTGTTCAACCGTTGCTTTCACGCAGTGACTCGATGCTTCGCCGGCGACCGCGATGATGTCAGCTTCCTGCAACATTTGCAAGAAGCGGCCATTGAGCTGCGTCGACGGGTCGTTCGCAACAGGAACTTCCGCCAATAGTGCGCCATAGTGTTCAGTCAGAACATTGGTGCCCTTGGTGACGTAGTCGACGTTGCGGACACGTGCGACGCTCCAACGGTCGAGAGCTTTGGCAAGGTCTTCTTGCACATTGTGCCCCCAAGTGCCAATCAGGCAGTGGAGTGACCAGGCCATGATCTGGAACTTCCCAGCAGCTTCGAGGCTGCGCGCATACTTGAGTGCATAGTCACGAAGTGAAGGGATGCGTGTTGTCCAGGTGCCATCTTCGATAGCGTCGGCGGTGATCAACGTCATCGGCGCTGGCATCTTGCCATTTGCATCCATCCAGAAAACTGGATGACCGATATCAACCGGGTGATGCGAATCGAGCGTGACGTGAATCTTTTGAAGTTTCGTGCCAATGCGGTCGATGAGCGAGGCTGTACGCTTGGCGTCGTCAAGTGCTCCGGTGACGGGCAGACCAGAACGGAAGTTGAGGTCAGCGCCGTCAGGAAGGTGGACGGTGAAGCCGACATGGTCATTCTTTCCTGCAAGAATATCCATGAAGTCGTTTTGTGGATCGATGATAAGCAAGTGAGCTTTCATTGTCGTATCTCCATTTGGTGATGAGAGCGATGTCTCGTGTGAAGCATTGCTATAATTTACAATGCAATTTTCAAAGAACCTCCCTAGCCTTCTGCCAAGGTGGGACGCTCCGAGTGTTAACCTGCAGAGCACGGCACCTTGCCGAGAGGGTAGGATATTTAGTGTCTGTATGACACTATCTGAGTTCAAAAGTATATTGCGGTTTCCCGCAATGTATCTCCTGCACTCCTACGCCCACTCTACATGTTGCTATAGTTAGTGTCAATGCTACAATAACTTACAATACAAATACTATGTTGTGTCAATTTTAAACTAAGTTAGGTATGGCGACGTGTATTGGTCCACTTATTATTTTAATTTAGATTATGTTGTAAATAAAAAATCCCCTTGGGAGCCAGGGGGATTTTTGCAATTTATTTGTTAATTGATTCGTAGCCAGTTTGGTAATCTTCGAAGCCTGTTGTAATCGTTACTTCAGAACCTGTTGTACTTCCGGTACGGTAGCGAATTTGTTCAATCTCAAGTAGGTAGAAGTCGGTAATCGCATCAGTGTTATCAAGCACGACATTGAGGATTACTGTCTTGGCAGTACCTTCATCAATTTTATAGAAGGAACCAATTTGTTTAGCACTTTTTATTTCAGTGGATTGTGAAACTGATCCAAGCGTGTAACGAGCACCGTCACTATTGACGAAACTATACTCAATGCCTCCCACATTTACGCTTGTTGTTCCAGTCTGTCGTGAAGCACCAATTGGAACGTAGATGTCATCTCCAAATGCTTGAATTTCAAATGTTATTTGGAAGACCCCTCTTCGGTCAGACACTCCTTTTGTTGAAGTTTTTTCGCTCACAAAGGCGAACGAGAGACCTTCTGTGTATAGGATAAGTACCCTGTCGTTTCCGATATTGAGGTTGCCACTTGTGATATCTTCTCCATGGATGTTGTCACCGTCAATTGCTCGGATTGTAAAGGTGACTGTGGTCCCGGAAGCATACTTTATGCCGTCTGCTTTATTGAATTCAGCCACAATCTTGATATCTTCTTTGTCCCCATCGTTAATGGTGATATCTTCGAGATCATCGAATCGTACGTAGTATTCGTTTGCATCAATAATCGTGTATGCATTTCCATCTTCATCTCTGCCAATGATTGCAGATGTGCCATTTTTTACAACGCTTTCTGATGCTATAACATTCCCTTTGTGTGAAAGTGAAAGCTTTCGTACGACGTTGGATACATTTGTTTCGCTACTGGCAACTTTGACATACATATTTTTAAAGGTAATGTCACTTTCGTCAGCTTTAAGTGTTGCAATCAGCACAGTGGATTCTGAGTTACTGTTATTTTCAACTGCGATTGAACCAGAGTCAGGACTCTTGTCGCTAAGGCGTACCACGATGACACCGTCCTCTTCAGTCTCTCGAAAATCAAATGTTCGAGTAACCAGATCGCTGTTAGGACCATAGGTTGTTAACTTTGCAGTATCTACTGCGCGGATGCCTTGCTTTGGAACGTAGACTGAAAGTGTGTCAGATTCCCGACTCGTAGAAAGGTTTTTGATACCTTTGGCTGTAAGTACAAAGGTGTCTTTGTGGTCTTCTGAGACTGTTGCCTTCAGATCTCCAAACCGAAGCCTGTATTCACTCCCTTCAGTACTGAAATTGCTTTCAGTAGCTTTAAGCGATGCAATTTTTTTGCCGTCTTGGTATAGTTCAAAAGAATCTATGTATCGCCATACTTTCTTATCGAATAGAAAGTCGATTCGATTTATGGTCATTGTTGAATCTTCTGCTTTTATATCTATTGAGTAAATATCTTCCGTTTCTCCAAGTCCAAGCGTGCGTATGTGTTCACTACCGCGCGTGACTCTAATGTCACCTTCTTCAGCTACAATCTCTTCGGTATTGTTGCTTGTGTTGCCGGACGTGCTCTGACCTCCTGTTGGGTTTGCTGGCATTGTGAGCGCCCCAAGTTTTTGGATTTGTGCACGTGTAGATGCCCCTACAAATCCAGTGCCCTGTGTGAGTCCTGCTGGCACAAGGATTTGAGATCGATATTTGTTTTGGAATTTAATGACAGCTTGTTGTGTCAACGCTCCAAAATATGTTGATTCATTTCCTTTTGAACCAGCACCATGGAGGGTAATAACTGTATCAGGATCGCTGTTTAGGAACTGCTGTAGTGCGAGAACGTCACTCCCTGACATTCCAAGAGCAAGATTTCGGAGAAGCGAAATATTGGGCTTGTTGTTCGCGCTTTGTGTTTGCATTGAGTTAATCTGAGAAATTAATGCTGCGATTTGAGCTTGTAAGTCAGCCGTTGTAGCCGCGTGTGCTTTTGGAGCAGGGGAAGCTGTGGCAAGGATTGCGAGCGCAAACATACTCATGATTAATTTTTTTGGTAATGAATTGTTCATGGTTATATATTATATTTTGTAATGAATTAATTTTTGTTTATTATGCTTGAAAGTGTTTTAGTCATTTTAATTTATTTTGATGCTATAAAGTTATCAAGATCTATACGCGACCTCTCGCGTATAGATGAAGACACAATGTTCACGAAAAACTCACACTTTTATTCTAGATGTGTACTTACGTGAGATTTTTCTGCATACTGTGTCTATAACTATGGATCAGCAATTGGCACAATTTGAAAAAATGTACGATACGCACTCAGATGCGATATTTCGTCATCTTTTTATGCGACTTGGTGATCGAGAACGTGCAAAAGAACTTACTCAAGAAGCTTTTATGAAGGTGTGGCAGTACCTTGCCTCCGGAAAGGAAATTTCTTATGAAAAAGCATTTCTCTACAGAATTGCCCACAATCTTTTTGTAAACGAAATTCGCACAGATAAACGCACTAAATCACTTGATGAAATGATGGATGATACGAGTTTTGATGTGGTTGACACCCATACACATGCTGACGATGACGCTACTGCCCATGAACTCCTTGCATACTTAGATACATTGAAAGATTCATACCGGGAAGTGCTCGTGATGCGGTATATCGATGATCTGCCAGTCACTGAAATCGCCAAACTTTTAATAGAAAGTGAGACAAATATTTCTATGCGAATCAAACGGGCACTCGATAAATTAAAGGAAACATATGAGCATAATGGAAAAACCAGGAACCATGGATAACGAATATAGTAAAACAGAAGAACTTCTAGAAAAAGGAAAACATATTTCTATGACTTTTTCTGAATGCAAGGAAATGAAATCTCAGTTGCTTTCGTATGCTAAGTTTCATGGGGTAAAATCTCATTCTTCAGTAAACGCAACGTCTCGTGGAGCGTGGTGGCTTCGTTCACTTTCGGCTACAACACTCGCATTCTTTTTGTTCATGGGTACGGGCTATGCATCAACAGACAGTTTGCCAGGAGAGCCACTCTACGCAATGAAAGTCTATGTTGTCGAAGAGTTTATTTCGGCAACTCAACTAAGCGATGTAGATAAGCTGACGTATAAAGTCCATCAACTCGAGGATCGTCTCGCAGAAATCCATCAGCTTGCCAGTCAAGGATTATTGACTTTAGACACTATCAAAATCTCTCAAGAAACTATTCAAAACCACGTTGATGATGTTGCAAGCCTCATTAATCGCTCAACTTCCACATTACGTGGTGGATATGTAATAGATGCTACGGGAAATATTGTCTCCATAGCTCGTGCGACCGAAAAAGTCATTGGGACAGAATTTTCAGAAGCTGCCTCTGATTCATTCGAAGATGTCGTAAGTGATGCAGTAGATATGTACCAATTTGAACTCAAGTCATTTATTGCAGCAGAGACGGATGTTGTTGTCCAAGAGTATATAGAGAATCAGTTGTCAGAAATTGCTAGTGAAATAGCTGAAGAAGATTTGACAGATAGTACTACAAAGCATCTTTCCGAAAACCTTGTCGACGTAAATGAAGCTTTGAACTTAGACGAAGTTGATACTGCGCTAAAAATTGTAAATGAGACAATCCAGCAAGTGAAGACAGAAGAGTATGTCAATGACTTTAGTGATGAGACAACGGATTTGTAAAAGTGTTAGCTTTTGGAGTATTATGTGTCTATAGGAGTATTGAGGTAGTGTACATAGAAAACATTACACCTCTATAATGGCCGCTTCATTAACAATTAAAATATTTAACTATATTAAAGTAAGAGATACACATGATAAAAATAATTCTAGGAGTTGCAGTTTCGATAATGGTGGCAGGAGGGGGTGTGGGACTTATTGCACAACAGGCAAAACCAGGTGATATGTTATACGGATTTAAGACATCTATTAACGAGAAAATCGCCGGATTGTTTGTTACTGGGTATACAGCAAAAGTTGATTTCGAAGTGGACTTGCTCGAAGAGCGACTTCAAGAGATCGACGAATTAGTAAAGGAAGGGAAAATGAGTGATGAAGATGCGGTACTTGCAAAAGCGAAAGTCGTAGCGCAACTTGAAAAAGCAGCTGCAAAAATTTCTGAAGCTGGGAACATGTCACTCACTGCAGCTGAACGTGGGCGGGTTTCTGCTTCGCTTACTCGGTTGCAATCAGCACTTGCTAAATATCGAAGTTCGCTTAACACACTTGATGAAGCCGTTGTTGCTGCTGAAATAGCAAAGCCGTCACTTAAAAAAGGAAAAAATGGTGGTAAGTCGGTGGCTGCCACAATTGCTGATGTATCAGTTGGCATCGAAGAGACCGCTTCAAGTACGCTTGATTTGGACATTGATATTTCAGAAGGGTACGATGAGCCAGAAGAGGGTGTTAGTGATGAGTCTGAAAACGCTTCAGATGACTCTATAGAAGGGGAGGAGATAGAAGGTGATGAAGAATCAGGCGACACTACCGCTGATGATTCAAATGGCACAACCACAGAAAGTGGAGATGGTGAAACAACTATTGGAGTCGATAGTTCGGTTGAGGTAGAAGCCGATGCAGAAGTTGATACTACTGTAAATTAAGGTTTGTACTCAAAATAAATAAAAGAAAAAGGCCAGGGAAACCCCGGCCTTTTTCTTTTATTTACTTCTCCTCCTCCGCATCAATTAGTTGTTGCATTTGGTCATCCTCTTCCGGAAGTGCCTGTATCATGATCCACGGCTTCCTGTTTTTGCTTACAATAACTGGAATTTTTGTGTAATGAACATGGTCAACGACCTCTTGGAAATGTTTACGAACTTCTGCTGTAGATTTGATTTTCATAGTAAGTATTCAATTAGATACACATTATATACATATTTTACAAAAGTACAAGTAGTAATATTAATACTAATTTAAATTATAGTATAAATTATACATTATGTAAACTTGTAAAATTTGTACAAATAGTATAACTTATATATATTACAAATTTAACAAATTCGTCATGGGTATTTTAGCTTGGATAGTTTTGGGAGGTATCGCCGGATGGATTGGTTCAATCATTATGAAAACCGATGCATCACAAGGCATTTTCCTCAATATTGCAGTTGGAGTGGTTGGTGCATTTTTAGGAGGGCTTACGTTTAATCTGTTGGGAGGGGAAGGGGTTACAGGTTTTAATCTCTACAGTCTCCTCGTTGCAGTGCTTGGATCAATCATATTTATCTGGATTATAAAAGTACTAAGAGGATAAAGATGCAAGATTACATTATTAGTTAACAACAAGAAAAATATGAAAACATTAAGAAAATATTTTAACAAGCAATCTGTCGACAATAGGGTGATCGTTCAAGAAGAGTTGGGAGGATTTGGGGGAGAGTTTATTCAAGAACACGTCACCCGCATCCAAAATCCTGAAGTCCGTGAATCCCTGAAGCATATGTCAGTCCTTGAAGTCATTCATTAATAACTAATATATGTCACATGGTTATACAAACAGTACAAAGTTATATACACAAATACGAGGCAAAAATTGCTGAATGGGACACTAAAACAGATCCGCTTTCAGAAGACCAAAGAGCTCGGTATTATAGAATGAGAGACGCATTCATTAAGCGAATTGAAGTTTGGAAACAGTCATTAAAAAATGATTTCGATGTTCTTCAGGAAAATATAGACGAAGGTTTTGAAGAGCTCGAAGCTGAATGGTATCGAATCAAGAAAAAATAAAATATTATGAAAACATTATTATTTATAACTACAGCATTCTTTGCAACAGCAACACTTGCGTATGCAGCACAATCTGCATATCCAGGAGAAGCTCTGTATATTGTGAAGGTTGGTGTAAACGAAAATGTTGATAGTATCGTTGCACTTGATACTGCAGCAGAGGCAGAGGTGCAGGCAGAAATTTTCGCGGAACGGCTTGAGGAGATTGACCGCATTACTGACGATGTTCAGATTGATTCTAAAATGGCAGATGCAATGCAAAAAGAAGTAGGGAGACAGTTTGCACTGGCATTTGAATTAATTCAAGAAGTTGAAGATGAAAACGACAGTGCAGAAGCTGCTGTGGCACGCGCAATTATGCAGAGTGCTATCGATTATCACATGCAAAATAGCCATATTGCTACAGATTATCTGACTGATGACCTGATGGTGTATAGCAAAATTTTAACAGAATCGCTTATTGCAAACGCAGCAAAAGCATAACAATATAACAAAAATTAATATGAATGAAAGTAATTCAGGAGTAAACACAATGTTACTCGTACTATTATTGGCACTTGTTGTGGGAGGAATTGTATGGTTCTTTCAGGGGTATACTCCAGAGGAGCAGAGTAACGCCGGTATTGAAGTATCAATCCCAACTGGTGGGGAAAATAGTGGAAGTAACGCAAACTAAAAATATTTTTACCAGTTAATTAAGACTTATGACAAATGAAACTATTCTATATCGATGTATGCAAATGATTTGGTATACACTATATATACTTGAATCACTATTGCTCTTTCGATTCGTATTACGACTCATGGGTGCAAATCCGGAAGCGGTGTTCACTCAAGTGCTGTATGGCGTTACAAGCATCCCGCTCGCACCATTTCTGTTTGTGTTTAAGACGGACTCGCTTGGTACAAGTGTGTTGGAGTGGAGTACACTATTAGCGATGTTCGTGTATTGGTTCATCGCAATTGCAGCTGTAAGGTTGTTATCAATGGGACGCTCGGTGACGGATGCTGAAGCAGAGCAAGAAATCCGTTCACAAGAAAATATATAAATAAATATATGAATAATCAAACTATAACAACAGTCGCCGTGGTAGGTCTTGCAATCGTTTCATTTGCCTTTGGTTTTATTATCGGCAATATGACTGCTGGTGACGAGGGTGACAGTGGCGCGCTTAGCGCAGTACAAAAAGGAATTGAAAATACAAAAGATGCCGTTACAGGAGGAGGTTCATCCTCAGAGGATTATGCTGGCGTTGAAAATGCAAATGAGGTTGCGTTCACTATACGTGGAGAAAATCTTACAGATAGTCAAAAAAAAATGTTGAATACAATGGGAATTGACTCCGCTCAGATTCAGGTTACGTATGCAATGCTCGCGTGCGCTGAAGCAGAAATCGGGGCGTCACGAGTAAGTGAAATTCAAAATGGCGCTACGCCATCTGTGAGCGAGGGACTTAAACTTATCGCTTGTTACGAATAATCAAGAGACTATAGTAATTAATCAAAATTAAATAATACATCTTATGAACAAAGTTATACTAGGAATTATCGCAGTACTCATTATTGGAGCCCTTGGCTTCATGATGTTCGGAGGAGAAGATACAGAGTCAGAGATGGCAGATAATGAACAAAACACACAAGAAACATCACTTGCAGGAAGTGACACTAGCGATGTAAATGACACGAAGCAAATCAGCTCAAATGCCCTTGTACTTGGAGACAATGATAACGGCAAAGCTGTAAAGGTGACATATGCACGACTCGATAAGCCAGGTTTTGTTGTTTTATACAAAATGAATAGCCAGAGTGACGTCGCATATATTGGAAGTTCTGAACTCCTTTTGCCAGGTGAGTATAGTGACTTTAGTATTCCTGTAAATTCTGCACTTGCAAAGGAGCAAATTATCACAGGTGTGCTGTACGCAGATGAAGGAAATGGTGAGTTCAACTACCCAGATGAAGACTTCTATCTGACAAACAATTATGAAGTCGTGACTGACATCGATGTTATACAGGTAGATAATGAGGATGAGTCTGAAGAAATACTAGAGCAAGCTAAAGCATATGTTGAAGCTAATACTTCAGTAGAATACGAATAATAAGTGAGAGATTTCACAAAAGACCAGGAGCAAAGCTTCTGGTCTTTTGTGAATACAATGACATACATTTAGGAGGTTTGAATTTGGGTTGGATACACATTTAGTTTAAGCCCTGATTAAACTTCCTGCATTGTCTTATACAGAGCTTGAAGGATATTTCTGGAACCTTATACATAGGGAGCTGAATAATAAGTTTGGCTCTGTATGGAAATAGCTATGTGTTATTTCTCAATAAAAAATCACCACGAGTGGTGAAGTCGTGAGACTTCTGCGTGGGGTTTGTAGATAAGCTTTAATGGTGCAGAATCTTCTTGCACTAATTCATTCGTCGTTTTCTGCTTTCACATAGTCATGCCACCCGCGAGCACGCCATTTTTGTCTGAGTATATGGATAAATCGATACTGGTGCTCCTTTTGACTAGTGAGCATGTGAGTGATATAGTCCCTTGCCCTATTGACGCAGCGTAAGTTAAGGTATAACTTAGTGTCAGATAAACACAAAGTATTTTGTCGGGTTGTAGCGCTTCGGGGTATAGCCGGAAGCGCCCCAACCCGACAAAATGGTGTCGGTTCATTGAAACAAGAGCAACGTGCTCTTAATAAAAACAGGAGAGTATTATGAACATTGCAGGTATTTGCTACTTCAACTTTGCAGGTGCAAACGACTTCGTCTCGCTTACGCGTGGTGGTAAGGAAGTTGCGTCAGGTAAAGGTCTTGCTGGTCTCATGCGTCCAAGCACTGCTATCGCCGTTGTCCCGCTTGGCGTGAAGACCGTTGCCTTCCAGGTTACAGAACGGTCAAAGGATGCTCAGCAAATCTCGGTTGTTGGCGAGCTCGTCGTCAATTATGTTCCGGAGATGCGTGAACATTTCGACTTCTCTGTCTATCGTGAAAACGGTCAGTTTCGGAATGATCCAACAGCGCAAATTGAAGATCAAATCAAAATTGCAGTGCGTGGGCCTATCCGGGCAGCGATGGCCGAAATGTCGCTCGATGAAATCGCCTCTGGCGGCGCGGTCAAAATTGAATCGCTTCTCTGTGCTGAAGTTGCACAGGTTGATTCGCTGCTGATGAAGCGGCTGATCGAAAATAAGATTGCGGTCCAATCGGCTGCTATCAAATCTGCGTTGCCGGCTGACCGTGATGTTGCTGGTGCTTTTGGTGCTAAGCAGCGAGAAGCACTGCTGGCTGAACAGGACGCAGCTGTTGCAGATCGCCGTAAGCAAGCTGCTGAAAGTGACCGTGACATTCGTGCTTACGAAGAAGAAACCGAACTGGAGCTGGCAACAGAACGTGCTAAGCGTGTCACGAAGGAAGGTGAAAACCTTGTGCTGACGGCAAAGGCGGAAGCTGATGCAATCGCTAAACGTCTGCAGCCGTTTGCTGACATGAAGCCAGGTGATGTTCTTGCGCATGCCCTGATGAAAGCTGCCGATACAGGTATCAGTCGACTTTCGGTTGATCCGTCACTGTTGGCAGCAGTTCGCGGCGCGAGCGAGGAGTAACTACCATGGTCTTCACTCGTATAGTGCTCGTTACCAAGCGTACTCCGTATGAGGAACTCTTGGCTACGTACGGGACGCATGGACAGGCTGCATTTCTGCTTACATCACGCGGACAAGACATCTCGTCTTTCCGCGTGCAGCATGATCAGTACTGCAAAGCAGTCCAGACCGTTGAAGGCTCATTGCCTAAGGACGTGTCTCATACACTTGTAGAGCGGCGTAACATCCCCCTCTTTCTTTTCCGGGGTGGTGACTTGATAGTTGCAATTGGTCCAGACGGTCTCTTTGCAAACTTGGCAAAGTATCTGTCAGGACAACCTGTTGTAGCAGTTAATCCGTTGCCAGGTGTGATTGACGGGGTGGTGATGCGACATCGGCCAATGAATTTGGCTGATGTCATAAAGCGCACACTCGCAGATGATGTTACTCTTGATGAAGTGGCATTGGCTGAGGCCAAGACTGACGAAGGGGAGTCTATTCTTGCTGTCAACGACTTCTTGGTTGGACGACTTGACCATATCTCCGCTCGGTATCACTTGAGTTGTGGATATGGTGAAGAGCATCAGTCTTCAAGTGGCGTACTTATATCGACAGGTATGGGGTCGTCCGGTTGGTTGCGGTCTATTAAGGCAGCAGTAAACGCAGCAAACGAAGAAGGAGAAATCCTGATTCCAGAAGACCCAACTTGGGACGAAGAACGACTTGTCTTTGTAGTTCGGGAACCTTTTCCGAGTCGTGCGACAGGTACTGAAGTTGTCTTTGGCGACATTCTACCTGACGAGCCACTTGAGATTATTTCTGAAATGCCAGAAGGTGGAGTGGTGTTTTCTGACGGAGTTCCCGAAGATTCACTTGCACTGCCTGCGGGCATAAAGCTAACGATTGGAATTGCTGAGAAAAAAGCAATCCTAGTGCGGCCGTGAACGGCCGCACTTCATATCGCGAAATAACATTTGTTATTTCGCGATTTTTTATACATCATATAAAAATAAAAGCCGTCGGACACGCAGTGTCCGACGGCTTGTTCCGTTCAGCTTCAAGCTAATCAATGTTACCCAGTTATCCGAGGTCAATTTCTTCCCCAATACGGAGGATGCCATTGTTTTCAGGAATTGCATACCATCCCATTACATTATGGGAGTTATTCTCTGGTGAACCTTCGTATCTACGATATTGTAGATACGCAGTAAGTACATCTTGCAGTTTGATGTCCCATTCGCCACTTGTTGGGTTTTGATCAATCGCTTTACAGCGTTCGCAGAGGTTATCAATCCCAAATTGAATGTTGTTGGTGCTCATTCTGTACCGGGAGCTTTCTCCAAAGCTTCGTACAAGCTTCAGTTCTGCCCAAGGCTCCAATCCATCCACCCATACGTTCATGCGGAAACGGTGCGGATTAATCTTGAGTCCGGTTTGTTCTTCGAGGTCTCGCACTGAAGCGAGATTGAGAAAAGACATGTATGGTTTGTTGTTGTCTGCGAGATGCCATAGGCGGCCAGTTTTAATCACTTGGGATTGTTCCTGAAACATACCTCTACGCATCAGGACATCGCGAGCAAAATCGCGATTGAGACAATAATCCTCACCAAGGTCATTTTCGGTCATTTTATGGTCTGTTGCCATTCCTTCACGATTCATGCAGACCCAGAATTGACCTTTGGGTTTCCATTCTGTTGGGAAGTTTCCTGGCTTGCGATAGATTGCCAACTTACGATCACCAAGAACACCTACGTCTTTGTCTGCCCAAATGCCTGTTTTGGTTACTTCTACCCCGTGCATTCCTTTGATAGGGAAGACAAGAGTTTTTACAATTTTTCCAAGCATCCACGTTTCTCCTGTTAAAGTTCTGGACTGTTGGTACTATGATTTGTTTTGACTGAATGTACAAGTTTTCCAGCTGATACAATATGCGTTTTATATAATCATAAAACCTTACTAACTCGAAAATGTACGTGTGCAAATTGGTATACTGTAGGTATGCTTTTACTAGAACTGCCAGCAGCATACTTTATCTGGCATTACACAACGGCACTTCAGCAACTCTATACTGTCTGGACAAATTTTGTCTGGTACGTTATTCATTTATTTTCGATACCGTTGTTGTTGCGGACGCTCTTCTCTCCTTGGAAACGCATTGTTGAACCACTCAGAAGACAGGACTTGGAAGAAATATTTGCGACCATTGTGTTTAATATAATTTCACGTATTGTCGGCTTTTGTATTCGCATCCCGATTATCGCATTAGGCTGTGTAACAGTTGCAGGTATGGCTGTCGGCCTAGTGTTTCTTTATATAGTTTGGCTTACACTCCCTGTGATTTTGCTTTTATTATTTTCGTTAGGGATTTCATACGTATATGTCTGATCCACGCCTTATAGCTGAGCTACGTTACTATCGACCGGCAATTGCTATTGCTTGGCTCGTAAGCGGTCCTGTGTTTATTGCGCTGCGCTTCGTGCTTGTGTCTCTCATGCTTGTGTCAGTTGGTATACTGCTTTTTTCAAATATCCCGATATTTTTTGGGTTGCCGCCACTGTCGCTTCCGCAACTCGATTCTTTTCCGTCTATGGGCATAAGTTTTCTTGCGGCTGGTGTGTATATTTGCATTCGAGTACTTAGTTTTTTTTACAATGAACGATACTTTCATGGACTGGATACAGTTATCGCAAATCAATCTGCCGAATATAACCTTACCTATGAAGTTGCCTCACTTTTTGTGCGAAGTCCGCAGGATATAACGGGAGGTTTTTTGACGACGCACTTTGGGCAGAAAGTACTCATGCGTGCAGGTATTGAATTGGAACAATTGAATGCATTTCAAATTTCCACACGACAGCCAGTCAATCTAGATGGAATGTCAGTATCACTTGATTCTCAGTACACAATGTATGACGTAGCGCTACAATTGCAAAAAACTGACGTAGCTCTACAAACTTTGCTTCAAGAGCAGGGGATTACCGATGCTATATTTGAAGGTGCACTTTCATGGACTTATCAAGAGCACCTCGTCCGGAAGCGGCTCAAGCGTTGGTGGAGTAGAGATCAGTTAAGTACGACGACAGGTATCGGCCGCGATTTTTCATACGGTGTTGCGTATACGTTGAGTGAGTTTACAAAGCCAATTGCATCTGGTGCGGTGTACCCTGAAGTTGCTCATAACCCACTTTTTGCAGCTGAGTATATTCCTACTATCGAAACTATTTTAGCGCGCACAGGAGATTCAAATGTGCTTTTAGTTGGGGAGTCTGGTGTTGGAAAACTGGATGCAGTACTAGCAGTTGGCGAACGCATGGAGCGGGGCGTTGCTGTCGGTGCTATACGTAGTATGCATCTCATTCTCCTTGATACTGACAAACTTATTGCTGTAGCAGCAGACAAGTCAGTTTTAGAACAGTCACTATTAAAAATACTTACAGAAGCAGAAAATGCGGGCAACATAGTGCTCGTTATTGACAAATTGCCAGATTTTCTCAGAAATGCTTCTTCACTTGGGGTGGATGTTTCATCGCTTCTGGATCAGTACCTCGCATCACCAGCACTACACATCATCGCGACCACAGATACAGCGACATATCATCAAGATATTGAAACTAATGGAGGTTTGCTACGCCGCTTTGAAACAGTGCAAATTGAACCTCCTGCTGAATCGGTCACCATCATGCTCCTTGAGTCTATGCTTACCCAGCTAGAGGTAGAAGGAAACACAGCATGTACGTACGCAGCTGTTGCAGCAATAGTAAAAGACGCTGATCATTACATCGTTTCAGGTGTTATGCCTGACAAGGCAGTGCAATTATTGAATGGCATTATCGCAGCCGCAAAAGCTCAGAACGTGAGCGTAATCACCGAGACGTTTGTCAACACTTTTGTTGCAGAAAAAACTGGGGTGCCCGTTGGTCCAGTGCTTGAAGCTGAGCGGAACAAGCTCATGAACTTAGAAGTTGTTCTTCATGAACGAATAATTGGTCAGGATAGAGCAATTGATGCAATTAGCGGTGCTATGCGCCGTTCGCGTGCTGGTATACAAGACGACAATAAACCAATTGGTTCATTTTTATTTTTAGGTCCAACAGGCGTAGGGAAGACTGAGTGTGCAAAAGCACTTGCGGCAGCCTTTTTTGATAGTGACGAAGCGATGCACCGACTTGATATGTCTGAGTTTAGCGGCAATGATGCACTGCACAGACTGATTGGTGGGGACGGTCATACAGGTGTATTAAGTAACATGTTGAAGGAACATCCGTACGCGGTACTTCTACTCGACGAGTTTGAAAAATCGCAGCCCAAGGTGCATGATCTTTTTTTGCAGATTCTCGATGAAGGTGTGTTCACCGATGGACTCGGTCAGAAAATAAATGCACGCAACGTCATAATTATCGCCACTTCAAATGCAGGAAGTGAACGCATTATCGAATGGATGCAAAACGGTGAATCGCTTGATGATAAAAAAGATGCACTTGTAGATCATGTTATACATGTGGGGATGTATAAGCCGGAGCTTGTGAATCGCTTTGATGATGTCGTTTTGTTCACACCACTTAACGAGTCAGAACAGACGAGTATAGCTCGCGCGCTCTTGATTCAGCTTAAAAAGCGAATTATTGAAAAAGGGTACAACCTAGAGATAAGCGAACCCTTAGTTGATGCTGTTGTAAAAGTCGGGTACCAGCCAGAGTTTGGAGCTCGGCCAATGCGGCGAGCAATACAAGAGATTGTTGAGGAAGCAGTCGCTGGAAAAATAATTGCAGGTACAATCCATAAAGGTGACACAATAAATTTCACTGCAGAAGAATTGAAATCGTTTACATTGCGGTAGAGTTTTTCAACAAATAAAAAGTCACCTGGTAGCAAAAAGCTGGCAGATGTTCTGTGTTTGCAGAGGTATTCTCCTCAGTTTGAGGTGTTAACAATGTTCCCTGAGTATGTGAAAAGTATGTGCACATGCTCAATAGAAGGGGGTAAAAGAATTGCAAGAGTGGCATTGAAGTATAGAAAAGAAAGAAGCCCTACATGAAGTCGCAAAGACTTCATGTAGGGCTTTGTCTAATTTTCCAATGCCACGAGCTGTGCCATTGGATTTTTCAGGTATCGAGTGATGGCAATTGTATCTGCCTCTTTCTGAGTGCAGCCCATCACAATTACAATTTCAGTTGATGCCCCTGCAAAGGGGTCACTAGTAAGTCTGTAACGAAATTTCTTCAGCAACATTCGGTTTGCCAAAGCTTCAGCTTGAATCATTTCTGTCCCGTCACTGAAGTAACAGTTCGACTTTCTCCGGAAAAACCTAAGTGCTCGCTTAAACCAATGTTGTTCCGACATTAGTAGCGAACTCAGTTTCTTTTCAGACATGAGTATCTCCCTTCATTCTAAAGTGTTAGACGTATATTGATGCTGGATGCCAGTTTCTTCATATGTGTCACTATGCACCTATATAAATAAGGGCGCTTTAGGAGGCGGAGCATTTCTGCGCCGCGAGTGCGTGAGAGGGCTATAGTCCGACCACTTCAATCTTCGGAAACTGCTCAAACTGGGCTCTCTTTTCGGAGGTTCGTTCTGGAGTGGTAACGACGACAAGTCGATCAAACCCAAGGTATGCGTCAATAGCATCTGATCACCATTGACATGGCATAGTACAGAGCTGATGTCGAGTACGGGGATGGTAACCGTTGCATTGATTTCTTTATCAGCCAAAAGATCTTGCAGTTCAGCCTGATTTTCCTCCAACACGTCTCGAGCTATCTGCCGTGCCTTGAAGTCAATTAACTCGCGTCCCAGATGACCGAATTTCCATCCTTTGTTTTCAGTATACCCGGCTGAGTTAAGTCGCTCACTAATCTGAGTTCCACCTCCAACGACAATCACTATGAAATAGCCGACGGCTTTTTGCTGGATGAAATTCAGAAATGTATCAGACGCACATACGTCGCCGGATGCTTTCACTAACATGGTTTTGCGCATGTCTGTTCTCCTTATAATGTTCTCAAGTTCATAATGAAAATATAACAAAAATGGTGATCTGTAAAGAGTGGTTTTGACTTTCTACACATCTCTTTTATATACACAAAAAATACACAAAACTAACTTCATAGCATAAGACTCGTTCCGTATCAGCTTTGATGAAGCAGTTTATTAAGCGCAAAAACCAGTTTGTTTGAATGGAGTGACTCAATTTTCTCAAAATTGCGGATTTATGGTGAGTAAATGTAATCAAATTTGAGAGTGAGGTATGATAACAAATGTATATGAGATTATCTAAAAAACAGCTTGGTCTGGCTTTTGTGGGATTGGTTGCAGTAGGTTTTCTGATTATCAGTTTAAATGAAAGTATTATGCGTACTGCTAAAACCATATATTTAATTGCTAGAGTTTCTCCTTATGAACAGACAATACCAGAAGGTCCGACCATTCTAGTTTTGGGAGACAGTACCGGCTACGGAACGGGAGCTGATAAAAAAGAAGATTCAATTGCCGGTCTGATTGGTCAGGATTTATCTGAATACACAATCGAAAACAATAGTAAAAATGGTAGAACAATCGGCGAGTTATTAGAAGTAGTAAAAAGTTTGCGAAGTGAGCACGATTTAATTTTGCTGCAGATAGGAGGTAATGATATTTTGCAAAAGCGCGATATTAACATGGTCGAAACTGAATTGAGGCAAATTATCAAACTACTGGGTCAGCGAACAGAAAATCTCATTATGATTTCTTCCGGTAATGTGGGTGGTGCTGTTGCATTTTCTGGTTCTAAAGCTAAAGAATATGAAAATCTTACCAGAAACTTTAGAGACATGTTTATTGAGGTGTCAGTGGATACTACTATGGAATATGTAGATTTATTTGTCGAACCAGAGAATGATGTCTTTGTTCAAGAGCCTAAGACCTATTTTTCATGGGATGGTTTACATCCAAGTAGTGCGGGGTACGCGACTTGGTATCAGTCTTTAGCACCGGTATTGAAAAAGACTCTCAGTAGGTAAGCCTTCCTGGCCATATGAAGAGTATAAAAAATTTGTTTGATTGAAATGTAATGTCCAAATTTCTTGAAGGTTGTTGACTTATGGTAATAAACATGCCCCGACGCAAATTCGCCGGGGCACTGAAACATTTATTTTGTAAGGACTTAGGCGACCTTCGTTTTCCCGTCCTCCTCGAGTGTAATAAGGACAGGGTTTCTCCCGATAGAATAACCCTTGTAGGCGGCACCATGCCGCTTTTTCAACCAGTCTTCGAAGTTCGCGATTGTGAATTTGTTGCGCGATTCTTCGTGAGTCATCTGGTACAGAAAGCCTATACCCAGCTCCCCGTCAGCTGTGCCAAGTACCGATACTGTGAGGAACTCACCGCTTCCAACATCTTCGTTCACCATTGAGATTGCAGTTTCGGTCAGCGCTTCTTGGGTAACACAGTGCGGAAAAGGGTTTTTTTCAAACTTTTCCATATACTCGAAATGAAACTTGAATGCTCCTTGGACAAGGTAGCCTTCGTCTTCTTCGTAGCCAGTAGCTGTGACGCTCATGGTCATCTCCTTCGTGGTTTGATTTGAAATACCTATCCTTGAGAGACAGGTGGCATAATCATGTGTTAATTTAACAAAAAGTCAAATTATTCGAGCAAACTTCCATATACTTCCATGCCTGGTGGAGATCTTTGCACCAAGTTGACCTAGAAAATAGTGACCAGAGGGAACATATTTTCGGAAATGCCCTGGTGGTGAAAACCTCTTTGATTGAAATGGAGTGTGCTAATTTCCTGAAGGTTGTGGATTTGTGGTGAAAAAGAAAATGCCACCCTTCCGCCGAAACGAAAGGGGTGCTTTCATTTCGCCTCGGGTGGCGTTAGCTTGTTTGCGTGTAACGTAGTGTGCATTTGCAATCAGCCATTCCGCCAGCAGGCAGTATCAAATGACTGATCGGCTTATAGCCGACACAGACAGGTTCAACACAGATGTACTTGTCTGGTTTATCCGTCCAGACATAGAAGCCGTCATAACCACACTTCAGCTCGATTTCGATATTACCGTGAGCGGTGCGAATGAGAAAACACTTATCTTCATCACGGCACGGTACGTAGAACGGCTCGTCGACATCAAGGTCTTCAGTGTTCCATCTTCTGTTACCGTAGTGCAGTGAGAAAGTTTTGCCAGCCGTTGCAAAGTAGGGGTGGAAGCCGATGGAGTAAGGTATATCGCAGTCGTGGATCAACTCGGTACCGAGTGTGATTCGATGCTCCAAGTGTTGCACATTGTCTTTATCGCACGATGTGCTCCTGGCTGATACCCAGACGTCAAATGGCCAGGGATGTGTATAGTAGAAACCAGCTGTTATCCAGCCTTCTTCATCGAGCGCTGGAAGAGTTTGATGGATAGCTGGGTTCCCCTGGATAACCTCGCCATTTTCGATGCGACTGAGACGCACCAACCCGTGTTTTGGGAGGTGTGCGTGCCGATAACGATTGTCAGTTGGTGCGGTGCCAAAGTTTGGTGCACACACGGGTGCACCGCCTCTCAACTTCAGTATGTCTCCAAGCTGCAATTGCGTTTCAGGGAAGAGAATGTCAGTCTCGTCATTCGCTCTCCATTGGCTGATTGTGCCGTTGGATTCCATTGTCCATACCATTTCGTGCCTCCTGTATTGAATGTAGTGCCTAAAAGGCGGGAACTCATAGGGTATTTCTACCCAAAAGCTTTTCGCACAATATAACAAAAATGGTATTTTGTAAATAGAGGTTCAAATTTCCAGACATCTCTCTAAAATACAACAAAACGAGCCATATAAATAAGACTCGTTTGCTTCAGATTTGGTGGAGATCTTTGTACCAAGTTGACCTAGAAAATAGTGACCAGAGGGAACATATTTTCGGAAATGCCCTGGTGGTGAAAACCTCTTTGATTAAAATAGACACCCACTTGCGCGGGTGCCGTTAGTTGTCGTCTAGAGTGACGGTAGTTGTTAGTCAACCAGATGGAGGGCGGGAAAGAGCTTGGGTTTGCGATAGTATGAGAGACGAGTCTTTTCGTCTATCACTGGCCCGATTGCTTCGGCCAGCTCCACGGAAGGTGATTTGGTTTCGGGAGTGATAGAGTGGAAAATCAGCACAGTCACAACACAGTAGAATGCGACTTCAGCACCTTTCCACGCGCCGTTGTAGTAGAACGTGCTTCCGACGATGCCTGCGATAAGCAGTATTCACGGTGGAAAACGATAACCGAATATCTTCGGCCACGGCTCAACCTTCACAATCTCAACTTCCATTGGGAATCTTCCACGGCTATATGAGCCGTCGACGAGGAAGCTGATGAACAGCAGCATGACCTCGAAGATAGTCATAAAGACAAAAGCGACTGGTCTCATAATGAGCATGAACGCAAACAGACAGATGAAAAGGCCGAGCGAGATTCTGTCATTACGAGGTTCAGGGTGACCATGCAGACGCCACTCTTTTTGCTCGCCAAAAACGAACCTATACGCCCATGATGAGCGCGAAAGGGTGTAGTTAGTCATTTGTGCCTCCACAGGTTGGCGGGTTTCAGTTGATTTAGAACTTGTAAGGCACGCAGAAGTTTGAGGCCTCATTGGGCGTCTCCTTCTGCGAGCTGTTGTTGCTTAGAACATGTCGTCGGGCGTCATGATCATGACCAGGGCGCCGCTTTTCGAAATGAGACCGCCGAGTGCTTTCACAAGCGCCTGTGCTTCAAGCGCTGTCTTGTCGCTCGGATCAACATCATTCCAGTCGATAGCGCAGTAGCCAGCACCAAGTTCTTCAGAGAGTTTCTGTTGAAGCTCAGCTTCAGTCTCAGATTGACCGACCACATGCTGTACACAGCACATGCGCTCATCTTTGTTCATGTCCGACCAGGTCTTTGTGGACATGAGCGAATTTGCAAGGATTGCACGCAGTCCGTCTTTGAACTGCTCGGCACGAACTGCTGCCTGTATTGTGGGGTTTTCGAGAATCTCAACCATTTCGTTTTCCTCATTTTGAAGCCCGTTGAAAGATCTTATATTGACAAAATAATACACTAAAAATATTGTATTGTCAATAGTGTGTACACATGCTCAGTTACTTTGAACTTTTGCCACAGAACATTACGTGGCAACGCGATATGGAAACCTATATCGAAAGCTACCATTCCAGTCAATTAGTAGTTGCTAAGAATAACTTAGAGAATATAGCGATGTAATCAATGTTTAATATAAACACAAATTCCATTGAACTCTGTAAATGGTAGAATGCAGATAATGAATTCCGACAAGAAAAAAGATGCGCTGACAGACCTTGTGGATGAGGTTGGTTCAGATAGCGATACTGACACAAACTCAACACTTCAAGAAGGTGAGGCGAGAACTCCATCTGGTGAAATAGTCACCCTAGGTGCAGATGATAAAGAATTGATCAACTTGGCGCGACGATTGCTCAAATGGGCAAAGACAAAAGCTGGTAAAGAGGAGATAAAGAGGAGTCTTGAAGATAAATAAAAAAGCCGCTCCGAATGCCAGAGCGGCTTTCAGAGCGGTGGACTGAGAAGATTACATAAACGAATGCACTACCCAGCCGAATGCGACGGCAATCAGGGGGCGGGCAACCGTAAGGACTCCCATACCAATCATCTTGCTTGTCGAGTCCTCATCTTTGGGTTGGGTGTCGATGTGCTGATAGGTCAAATAGCTGACCACCATCGCGATACCGATTGCTTGAACGATGTCGAGTGCAGGCAGTCCGAGGGTGGGGACGAAAAACCATCCCCAGAGGACGCTCAGCGCCCAACCATTCAGCATTGCAGCGATGACCATCCAAACGATGAAGCCGATAATTCCAAAAAAGACCATTTTGTTTCTCCGAGGTTGTTGAGAGGGGTGGAACTTATTACATATATTATACATATTTTAGTAATAAAGTCAAGCTAATGCAAGCAAATAAGCCTTAAATTTGGTAAAATGGAGGTAGTGATTAAGAATATATTCCGTAAGCGAACTCTGTTAGATCTCTCTATGATCTTAGTATTTACACTGTTTGTGTTCTATCTTCTCTCTACAAAACTTCGACTACTAATTGAAGTGCAGAACATTGACGCAGGTATCGCAAGTGCTTTTGTAGCATCGCTAGCCCTGATGTATTCAATTAGACAGAGTATTATTGATAAAAGGTTTGCTTACAATTCTTCAATTGTCTCCAGAATTGAAGATGTCGGGAGTACAATCATAGGTAAGTTACTGAAGATAGATAACGGTGCTGGAATCAATGTATACACAGCTGAAAACATTAAAATGTGTATTGATACAAATAAGGTATACATTGACGTCAATGATATTCTGGCAACTTTTGATTTAGGTTCAGACGCAGACAAAGTTGCTTCATATATTCAGATTTATTTTCCAACAGAACATCAAAACTGGAATGAGATACTGCGTATTAGTGGTGAGATCGGTACAACAGCCGCAAACATTTCAACAACTACATTCAGCCAGAAAACGAATACGGTAAAGTCGAAAACTACGTGTTGTCTAACTTAGGTGAGCATATTAATAAATTACATAAGCTGAAAGAAGAACTCGGCGAAAAGCCGCAAGAAATGGCAGCTAACATTATTTCAATTATCAACGAAAAGAAAAGGGTAGTTCGTAAGCAGTCAGAAGTTTAGTATGCGAGGTAAAAAACGAACAAAAGAAGAACAGCACGAACTCATTGAGGTGCTAGAAGAGTATCTGGAGATGGGTTTTCGCTCAAAAGAGCGTGTAGCTTAGCGGGCGTGCCGTATTCTTCTGTTCGAGATATTATCTCTGTTATGGAGCCACTTCGTGCTTCTGTGACAGCAGCTCAGAACAGGGTCAACGCTATCGCGAGGCAGAATATCATCAACAGTATTGAGACTGGTAACGTCAATGACTCTAAGTGGTGGATGGAACGATTTGATAGAACCGACGTCATTATCGACCCTGTCTATGGTGATATGAAAGAGGCAATGCAGCAGGTGATTGAAAATAAGATGAAGGACAGTCTGCATCGCTACGAAACTATCGAAGGATTAGATGAAGCGCTGGGTATCAGTGCTACAAAGAGGTAAAATGAGAGAGTGAACCCTCTAGACCAAATTACCTCAACAAGCCAACTTGCAGTATTGTTGCAACAGGGTGTAAAGAAACCACAAGAAATTGAGCCGAAAAATCTTCGGTATGCAATTTATGTTCGAAAGTCTACAGAGAGAAGAAATCAGACGATTGGAGAAGAGTGTACTGGCAAGCGCGACACTAGTTGGAGAGTTGAAGTCTAAGAAAGATAAGGTGGGTAAGGCACCTCTAACCTTTTCAGATTTTTCAGAGATTATGGATGCATTACCAGCCAAAATTAAGAAAGTTCAATCAACCACAGAAAAAGACGCCCTAGTGGCGCCTATCTTCTTGAACTTTTTTGTTTCTGCTAAAAACGTTGAGAAATATACCCTTAATTCACCTTTTGATAGGTTAATAAGTGATGATTTCTCTGAATGTGGAGATGGGGAGAATCGAACTCCCGTCCGAGTCTGGCCATAGACATGAGTCTACAATGCATATCTCAACTTAGAGGGTTCGGTGCGTTACATCAAAGCTAAGAAAAAGCGCAACGTACCTAGTTCCAACAATTCAAAAGTTTAGCGGAACAATTTAAACTTTCAGAGTCTCATGGTTATTTCACCCTACACGCTTATGGGACCTGCACGTGTAAAGCGCCGCATAAGCGAGCGTAAAGTTACGCTACAGCTGGTGCGAATCCAAGTGCGTTAGCATATGGACTTACGATAGATTTGTTTGCATCTATGCGATGAATGAATTTTTACGAAGGTTCATTCAACTTCGGCATTGCACATATATATGGGGCAGACCGTCGATGCCTAGCATCCCCTAGGAGTATCCGAAGTAATTTCAGATACTTTTAGGGAAAGATAAAAAGTGTGTTTTGGCAACATATGTACTGTCGCCAAAACATCATATCTTAAAAATAAGCTTACTCAGAGCTGTTAGGGAACATCTGTGTGTTCCGTCAGTGCCTTCTGGCTTTTTGTTTTGTCTGCAAGAATTTTTTCAATAGTATGTTTCACTGGAGCGTATTTACCCCACCACCTGGTAGGGAGCTGACCTTCCTTGATGATTCCCCCAGAAGATTTTTTATTGGTCATGTAGTCCTCCCATTTTCTCCGATACTCAAGTGTTATTGATTTTTTAAAGTTCTTTCAATATCGCGCTTGGTGTCCCGTGCTTTGAGACTTTCGCGTTTGTCGTGCTTCTTTTTCCCACGCGCAACCGCAATTTCAAGCTTGATATTCCGGCCCGCATTATACAATCTAAGTGGCACTACTGTCAAACCGCGTTGTGCTTCCTTTACTTCGAGTACGTCAAGCTCTTTACGTGAAAGCAATAACTTCCGCGGACGCTCTGGCTCATAGTCGGTCGGTGTATTTTTTTCTTGATAGTGTGAAATAGTGGCACTTACTAAATAAGCTTCACGACCGCGCACGATGATGTGTGCTCCTTGCAGGCTTGCTTTGCCTTTGCGCACAGCTTTTGCTTCATAGCCAAACAACACAAGTCCAGCCTCGAATGTCTCGAGGATTTCATAGTTAAATCGTACTTTTTTATTGTTGACGTAAGTGGTCATAAGTATGTGTCTGCTACTATACCAAATTCCTCGCAAAATAGGATGTTTTCTGTATACTCATGATGGAATTATAAATTGAAAAGGGAATGTATACATGTTCTTTGAAGGTGATGTTCCTGCTGTGCTTAAAGCCATGGCTGAGAAAAAGAAACTGATTGAAAGCGGAAAAGATGCCGAAGGTCCGCGAATCCTGCTTATTGGCTGCGGTGGGGTGATGTATGGATGTGAAGCAGGAGGAGTCGTGACTGCATTCTATGAGAATGGTTATGGGGAAGTCTTTGACTGGGTGCTTGGACTTTCAACAAGTGCCCCTGGTGTTGGGTATTTTCTTTCGGGAAAACCCCGCATTGGTACAACAATATACAGTGAAGAATGTTGTACAAAAGACTTCATCTCTCTGCGCCGTCTTTCAGTGCCTGTGGATACTGGATATCTTGATGGAGTTTTCCAAAACAAAACTGGCAAAGGACTTAATCCGGAACGAATCTTTGCTCACCGTACCCAGTTATTGATTGGGTCACCAACGCTATCAGTGGCAAACAAGTCATTGTTGTGCCGCGCACAGCCGATGAATTATACAGAGCTGTGCATGCATCTATAAGTATCCCGGGTTTGAGTGGGTCACCAATTGAGATGAATGGCCGTTTGTATACCGATGGTTCGATAAGTCATCCGCTGCCGGTCAAACAGCTTGTTAAGCGACTACATCCGACGCACATATTATTGATACCCAATAGAATCAGTAACATTTCTAGTAGTCAACCTTTCGCCGAAAGAGCTATTTATGAAACGTTCCTTCGTAGCCGCGTCTCCCCAGTTGTACGCGTAATGGCTAGGAGACGAAGGAGTAGATTAGCGGAATCACTCCGATGGCTCCGTGAAGATTCTGGCGTCCCAACATTGGTTGCGTGGTCGGCCGGAACAATCGGTCAGTTTGAGCGAAACTCTAGCAAGATAACGCAGGCAGCTGCTGTGGCTGAGCAGCAATGGCTTGAGTTGTTACATTAACAAATTGACTGACGCACCACGCGTGCGCCAGTCTTTTATTTTTTCTGGTGAATTCAGAATCGTTTCTGTATAATTTTAGCCAGAGGAAATAGAGGGAGTTGCTCTAGATGTTGATTACAGGAAAACAAAGCGTTGTCGACGCATTCTATGATACGAATAAAAGATTGGCAGTAGCCGTTGCTGCGGGTGCGAATCGAAACGCACTCGCAGCGACGGCTTCTATACTGCGTACAATTTTCTCGTTGAGGCAATTATGCGTCAGGCTGAGTTAGAAGGGAGGGGTCCTCCAACAAACAGCTTAGTGTTTGCTGGTAGACATTTTGAAGAAAATCCCTCGCGCAAAAATACTAGTGTCGAACTTTCACATCGTAGTGGCGTTGCTCGCTATTCAAATCCGGCGCGGGAGTTGATGAAAGGCCGTCACATCAATTTTTTTTAATGCTCACAAAAAAGCGATTGCCAGAAATGATGTGCGTGTCTTAGTTGTCTGGAATCCTGAAAAGCTTCCAGCATTCAAAATTTCAAGTAAAAAATCCCTCGCACTTATTGAGGCAGGATATCAAATGATGGAACAGTTGTTCCGAGAGCGTGGCCGTCAGCGGCTCGCTCATTTTTGTAGTAGTACGTCACGTATTAATTTAAGGGCCGAAAGCATAGCTTTCGGCTCCTTTTTCTGTATAATAGCGACCATATGTCAGATTCTGAAAAAACAAAGAAAAATATTAAAAATACAACTCCAGATACGAATGAAACTGAAGTGTTGAAGGTGTCAGAAAAGGAGCCAAAAAAAGAAAAACAAAGCGGTTTCAAAATGCCAAATTTAAAAAATGCACGAAAAAATGTGCCTGTAGGACCGGGAAATTTTTGGAATAATATTCTTACAACTGTCTTGTTCCTTGTGTTACTGACTACAGGTTATTCGTACCTTGCAGACAAGTCAGTCCCACCTGAAGAGCTTTCAATTTCTCAGGTTGCGCAACAGGTAAAGAATGGAGAAGTTTCAGAAATTATTGTGCGTGGCTCGACCTTGGAAATCAGCTACATTGATGAAACGAGGACAAAAGCTGAAGCAAAAAAAGAAACAGATGCAGCGGTTACACAGACACTTGAAGCATTTGGCATCAGTGTTGAACAACTTGATGCGGTAAAGTTTGATGTACAGAATGAAACAGGATTTTCTCACTGGCTCTCAACGTTTGCACCATTTTTATTTCCGATACTTTTCTTGGGAGTCATTATTTGGTTTTTTACACGATCAGTGAAAGGGGCGGGTATGCAAGCAATGAGTTTTGGTGCAAGTAAGGCACGCATCATTGATCCAAATGACTTGTCACAAAAAGTTACATTTAAAGATGTTGCTGGTGCAAAAGAAGCGAAACAAGAACTTGAAGAGATTGTGGATTTCCTTAAAAACCCAAAAAAGTTTTTAGACATTGGCGCGGAAATACCTAAGGGTGTCATGATGATGGGAGCTCCAGGAACGGGGAAGACACTCCTTGCTCGTGCGGTTGCCGGAGAAGCTGGTGTGCCATTTTACTCAATTTCAGGTTCTGAGTTTGTTGAGATGTTTGTTGGAGTTGGAGCTTCACGAGTTCGTGACTTATTCCAAATGGCAAAAAAGTCTGCACCATCAATTATTTTTGTTGATGAAATTGATGCGGTGGGACGAGTGCGTGGAACTGGCATTGGTGGTGGTAACGACGAGCGTGAACAAACACTGAACCAAATCCTCGTTGAGATGGATGGCTTTGAACCAAATGCGAAAGTGATAGTGATGGCTGCGACAAACCGACCAGATGTACTTGATCCGGCACTATTGCGTCCGGGCCGATTTGATAGGCGAGTAACAATTGACTTGCCAGACCGTGATGACCGTAAAGCGATTTTAGAAGTACATTCACGAAAGAAACCTTTGCAGGATGATGTGAACTTAGAAATTATTGCTCAACGGACACCAGGTTTTTCAGGTGCAGATCTCTACTCACTTATGAACGAGGCTGCCATCCTTGCGGCTCGCGAAACTCGAAAGAAAGTTGGGCAATTTGATCTGATTCGCTCTATTGAAAAAGTGATGCTCGGTCCAGAACGGAAGAGTCATGTACTTTCAAAGAAGGAGCGTTTAGTCACTGCATACCATGAAGTAGGTCATGCGCTTGTCGCTTCGGTACTGCCGTATGCCGACCCTGTTCAGAAAATTTCTATTATTTCGCGAGGACGAGCTGCTGGTTATACACTTAAACTACCCGATCAAGATAGGAAGATGCAGACGAAGAAGGAATTTCTGGACGACATTGCAATGACACTCGGTGGCTATGTTACTGAAGAAATGATTTTTGGTGATCTCACTACGGGTCCGAGCAATGACTTGCAGGTTGTTGCAAACCTTGCGCGGGACATGGTGACAAAATATGGAATGAGTGCACTTGGACCTGTCGCACTCGAAGGAACAGGGGGGCGCATGATAGGTGGAGGAGTTTCAGAAGATCGAGGTTATTCACCACATATCGCAAAACAGATTGATGATGAAGTTGCAAAGATTATTGACGAAGGAAAGGAGAAAGCTCGTGAAGTGCTCACGACACATAGGAAAGCGCTTGATAGAATTTCGAAGAAATTATTTGAAGTAGAAACTCTTGAGCGTGAAGAATATGAGATGCTCCTGAAAGCAGAAGGCGTTGAAATTCAAGATGCATATAAAGAAGATATCCAGGAAGAAATAAATTTTGGTGATCCAAGTAAAGCACTGGAAACTCCTGCGAAAGAAGAAATAAAATAATGTGCAGATAAAAACCGCACCTCCTAGGTGCGGTTTTTACTTTCGCTTCTCGATATTTACAATTTTTCCATCTTCCATTTTAAATATGCGGTCGCAGTTTACGGCGTACTCATCTTCGTGAGTCACCATGACGATGGTCTGCTTTTGTTTCTTGTGCAGCTGCGTTAGGAGTTCAATAACGGTGTTCCCTGAAATGCTATCAAGGTTTGCAGTGGGTTCGTCAGCAAAAATTATTTTTGGTTCGCCGGCCACTGCTCGCGCAATAGCTACCCGCTGTTGCTCTCCACCCGATAGCTCCGAAGGCAGATTCTCATATTTGCCTTCAAGCCCCACTGCATCAAGCGATTGATTAGCCTTTATTCGCGCTGCATTCCAATATTCACCGCGCATAAGAAGTGGCATCATTACATTTTCACTAGCTGATAGGTCAGGGACAAGTGCGTAGTCTTGAAAAACATAGCCAAGTGTATTGAGTCGAAATTCAGTTTGTTCTTTTTCAGAAAGACTTAGTACATCGATATCGTCAATGAGTATCTCACCCTCTGTAGGTTTATCAAGTACAGAAAGTTGGTACATCAGCGTCGACTTACCAGCTCCAGATTTTCCCATGATTGCTACAAATTCACCTTGCGCAATCGTAAGGTCAATGCCTTTAAGAACATGCGTAAAAAGAGCATCTTTTCCGAAACTTCTATGGATGTTTTTTGCTTGAATAATGGTTGACATACGTTTACTTAATTATTTTCTTCCTAGAATCGAGTTTAACGTATTTTGTCGGACAATCATCCATGCTGGTATGAATCCAGCAATAAGGGTGATGATGAACAAGACAATAAATCGTATGAAGGTTTCTCCCACGGGTGCTACTAGAATACCGTCACTGAATGGGAATTGGATTGGATTGCTCTCAAAGTACCCAACAAGAAAGCCGTAGGTAAGCAGCATACCAAGGGCAGAACCAGCAAGTGCATAGAATGCTGCTTGCAACACATAGGCAATTTCGATTACCTGTCGTTCAATGCCGATGCCTTTTAAGATACCGATATGCCGACGTCGTGAAAGGGCATTGATAAATATAATAATGAAGATAGTGATTGAAGCCACCACGATGCCAACTGACCCGATGAATGTTCCAAGGATATTAAATGTTGTTTTGATGTCAGTAATAAATTTTGGCTTGCTCTCATCGTATGTCTGGATTTTTGCATAGTCTCCAAGACTACTTGCGAGAAGGGAGTCCCGTACGGCTACTTCCTCGCCAGGCTCAGCTACACGAATAACAATTTGGTCGGCATTACGGTCAACACGTTTAAAGAGGCGGCGGAATTCACGTTCAGGTATATATGTATTTAAAGATACTTGGTCTACTTTTGATTCAACAATTCCTTTTACAATAAATTCTTTTGATGTATCACCAATGGTGAGCCGCACAGTTACTCCAGGCTTAATATTTTCTACTGAGTCAAAAACATCACCAAATTTCATAGCGTATTCTTTTAGATAGTACACACCAACTAAAATATATCCTTCATCATCTGGATCGAGATATTCTCCAGCAATGACCTTGTCGTCAAGTCCAGACATTATCGCTTCTGCAACAGGGTCAATCCCCGTGACGTTTACGTTAGCAGTGTCGCGTTCTCCAGAAAGGTCACGACGTTCCTTATAGTTTGCCTCAAGTAGTGCAACAGATGAATAACGGGTTGAGTAATGTTGAATTTCAGGAAAGGTAGAAAGCTCTCTTTCAAGTGAACCTGTTTCGAGTATTGTATTTTCATCATTTTTAGCGGTGATAACAATGTCACCAAGTGACTCAAGTCGTACTCCACGTTCAGCTCCTACAATGAGTCCAATAAGTACACCTGAAACTGCAATGAGGTTTAAAAAAGTGAGCATCATCACAAAGATGATAAGAAGTGTGGTCCATAAGCTGGCACGTTGAATCTGTCTAAAGCCGAGTAAAAGTCCTATACGAAAACTTCTCACAATACAGTTATGGAGCAACGACAGTGTCGCCCTCGTTTAGGCCAATAACTTCAGCGTACCCATCATTTCCAATGAAAGGTATTTCGATTGATTTGGTGATAGTTCGTCGTCCTGAAGGGAGTAGGACTGAGTAAGAGTCATTAGTGTCGCGTACAAGAAAGCGTTTTGGAAGAATGAGTGAATTTTCTTTTTCTTGCACAATAATATCGACATCAGCATTGAGTCCAGAACGAATCCAGTCAGGTTTATTTTCTAATGTTATCGTTGTTTGAAAGTAGGCGACTCCATCAATTTCAGTAGCAAGTGGTGAGATATAGAAAACGTTGCCCGTCAGCACTTCAGACGGCTGCGCATCAAATATGATTGAAACCCTTTGCTCCCTCTGGATTTTGATGATGTCAATTTCGGGGATTCTAGCCTTTAGCTCAAACGCATCTTCTGCGAGTATCGTGATAACAGGGATATTCGTAGCAGTTTCTCCGGGGAGTACCGAAACATCGGTAATAATTCCATTAAAGGGAGCGACAATTGAACGGTCTGATATTTGAGCATCAACGGCTGCTATTTTTGCCTGCGCCTGTCTAATGTTTGCTTGTGATTGCGATACTGTTTCTGTTCGCGGCACAGCGTTTGCAACATTTGCTTCTGTGCGTGCAAGTTGGAGAGCATCTTCTGCAGCCATGATGTTGTTGCTCTCAGTCTTAAGCGAAAGGTCATACACATTTTTATTTGTGATATACACGGAACTGAGTGTATTTGGGATTGAAATCTTCCAGTCTGAATTTCCGTATTGAGCATTGCTGTCGAATTGAATATATAGACCACAATTACCTAGTGCTGATTCTTGGTTTGAAGTGACTGGACCACTGTCAAATTCAAGTCCTGTTAATTGGTACGAATATCCAGAATATGCACCAGAGTTATAGACAGCAAGGAGATAATCACCTTTTTCAGCACAGGTGTAAGTTCCTGAAATGATTGGGGGAGTTGCAGTTTCGTTTGGATTCTCAGAAGTAGCGGCGAGGCTACTTGAAAGGAGTGTCTTAAGGGCATTGGCAACTTTTTCCTCCTCAACCACTTTGACGCGCGCAAGATTCTGTTCAGCATTTAAGATGTTTTGCGCTGTAACCGTGCGTTCTTCTGTGCTTGGACCGCTGACGATCTCAGAATACTGAGCTGTTGCTCCTTGGAGTACCGCAAGCGCTTGGTTTCTCTGTGCTACCAACTGGGTTGCTGCTTGTGTCGCGACGACTTGGCCAGTTTGCACAACGTCACCTTCAGTGACAAACACTTCAGTAACAATCCCTGTTGCGGGAAACGCTAAATCTGCAGTGTTTTTAGCCTCAATAAAGCCAGACACTGAAACAATTTCCGCTACATTTCCACGCACAACATTAGTCGTCACCCAGTCTGGTTCTTTAGGATTAACTATTTTGAGCAGTCCCATCACAGTCACACCTATAACGAGTGCAGCTATAGTTATACTGAGGTATTTTTTGCTAAACAGGTCCGCCATTACTTACAAAGTATACCAGTTGAAAGCTTAGAAATATGAGGTCTCCACACTTTTTAATTGTCCGCCCGCTTGGACTTGAACCAAGGACCACGGAGGTATAAGCTCCGCGCTCTACCAACTGAGCTACAGGCGGATGTGAGGAGCAAAGCACAAGAATTATTCTTGCATTTCGTCCGAACACCCTGCCTGCAAGATTTCTCTTACAGGCAGTGACGAAAGATAAAGTGCAAAATTGAGCTTTTGCAGTTTTTTCGAGGAGCCGTTCTATATCGTTTAGATACAGGCAGGAGTTCTCGATGCTCTCATTCGTGCCCAACACTATACCCTGAAAGGGGTATACGCTCAACTGCTCAATAATCTTCAAGGTATGGCTGTGGCGCTAATATCCTTTGAATGGATCGTTGATTATTTTTGTGAGACCTTTGCCGAGACACGTATTTTTGAGTGCATGTACCATTCCTGGTGAGCCAGAAATACAGTAGTACGCGTCGTCGCCAAAAATGTCAATTTTTTCAGTAAGTGCTTCATTTACTTCTTCTGGTGTTTCAGTATAAATAATATTAATACGATTAGTATTTTCAGCCCACATGTCAAGTTCCTCCTTAAATACATGTTCACCAGGAGCGGCGGAATAAATGAGTGTTATGTTGGTGTTTTTAACAAAATCATTTGCTATGTCATGGAGGATTGCTCGAAATGGAGTGATTCCAACACCTCCTGCAATACCAACAAGCTGATCTTTATCTTCTGCGTGAAACTCACCAAATGGCCCCTGCATGTGAATAGTATCTCCCGGTAACATACCCAGTAGACGCGCTTTAAAATCACTTGGGTCATCACCAACATGTGTTGCAATTCTAATTTCATATTCATGCATCGATGAGGCGATTGAAAAAGCGCGCCAAATACCTTCCTCCATCTTTTTGCCGAAGAACCAAAATACACCGTGCTGACCTGCTTTCCAGGAAAGAGGTTTATTGCTTTTAAAAACAAAAGAGTACACAGTGCCTTCAATGTGCTCAGTTCGCACAAGTGATAGTTTGTGTAGCGAAAGTGTGCCGAGATAGTCGAATGGGTGTGTGACTGCACGTGTAATAAAATCAAACATTGCTGAAAGTATACCAAATTAGAAATGGTTCTACCTCACTTGTTTGTGCAGGAGGTTACGTCGGGTGTATAGTGTAAAAAGACTGAACACAAAATAGAGCTGGAGAAAGTACGATGTCCGAAAAACATACGACTACCAATGCTCATGTAACAACACAAGCGCGAGAGATGAGTAAAAAATTCTCATTTCCTGAGAAATGTTTTTTTATTCGCCCCTTAGGCAAAAAAGATGAGGCCATAATTGCAAACTTATACAGTTGCAAAAATGGAGCAGGGGATGGCGCAGTGCCAAAGTATGGTGTCTTTGATTTGCAAAATGAACTGATAGGCGCCTACGACAACTATCAGGAACCATTTGCTGATGCTGAAAAGGTCGAATGTGAACTTCGCTGGATGCACTGAAAAAATGCACCCAAAAAGAAAAAGCGGCCAACCGGCCGCTTTTATTCCGCCAATATTTTGGTTACTACTCCATATGCAGTGTCTCCCCAGTCTGCATGACTTTGTGTGCGATGAGAGGGTATTTTTTGGTGAGGTCCGGGTTTTTTTTGACTAAGTCTTGTGCTTCTTTGCGGGCTGCTTCTACGAGCTTCAAGTTTTTGATTGCTTCCATCCCGAGGTCAGAAAGACCAGACTGCTTCGCGCCATACAGCTCACCTGATCCGCGGAAACTGAGGTCGTGTTCGGCGAGTTCAAATCCATTCTTTGCAGTTTTAAGCGCCTTAAGCCGTTCTTTTGTTTTCTCACTCTTACTTTCTGTTACTACAAAGCAGTATGGCTGATGCGTTCCACGGATGACCCGGCCGCGAAGTTGGTGAAGTTGCGAAAGACCAAAACGTTCCGCACCTTCAATAATGATGTTTGTCGCGTTGGGCACGTTTACGCCTACTTCAACTACTGACGTTGCAACAAGGATGTTAATTTCATGGTTTGCAAACTGGCGCATCATTTCGTCCTTTTCAGCCGGCTTCATTTTCCCATGGAGGATACCTATCTCGAATTCTTGGAACACATCTTTCTTGAGTCGCGTAGCTTCAGCTTTTACACTTTTTAAAATAAGTGCTGTTTGTTTTTCAGGGTCGGGCTCTTCAATGCGAGGACAGATGACATACGCTTGGCGACCTGCCAAAAGTTCACTGCGCACGTGGTCGTACATCTTTGTTTGTTGTCCCGGTCCAACTATTTCTGTAATCACAGGCTTTCTTCCTGCAGGCATTTCATCAAGTAGGGTAATGTCTAGATCACCATAGATAGTAAGCGCGAGCGTGCGCGGAATCGGTGTTGCGGTCATAGAAAGTAGGTGCGGCATACGCGCGTCTTTCTTTGCAAGAGCTTTTCGTTGGTTGGTGCCAAAGCGGTGTTGCTCGTCAATAATGACGTATGCAAGGTGTCTGAACTCAACTGACTTATATATGAGTGAGTGCGTTCCAATGAGAATTGGTATCTCACCATTTTTAACCCATTTCAAAAGCTGCGTCTTACTTATTTTAGTTGGTTTTTTTGGATCAACTTTACTCGGGAACTTCATACAGCCACTTCCGGTGATGAGTCCAATCTGAATAGGAAGGTGCTGAAAGTACTCAATGAAACTTTCAAAGTGTTGTTTTGCGAGAATTTCAGTTGGTGCCATATACGCAACCTGCAAGTTTCCAAACTCTAAATCAGAAACTTTTGATGACTGTTCGTCCATATCAGTTTTTTGAACCTTAGTTCCTTCTGGTGGACGTGAGGTCGCGACTGCGTAGGCGGTGGTCGCAGCAACTGCGGTCTTGCCACTTCCTACATCACCCTCAAGTAGTCGCGACATTGCATGGTTTCCGTTAAAGCTTTCCAAGATATCGGTAATTGATGTATCCTGTGCTTTGGTGAGTTTAAAAGGAAAACGCTCAGTGAATGCCTCTACGTGTGCTTCCTCAGTTTTGAAGGAATACGTACTTGCAGCGTTTGCTTCTGCTCGTTCAAGTGCTTTCTGCGTCTGGATATAGAACACTTCCTCAAACGCAAAACGCTTCCGGGCACTTTGTGCGTACTCAGCTTTTTTTGGAGCATGAATCCAGAGTAGTGCTTTTTGGAGTTCAGGGAGATTGTATCGGTCAAGAATTTCTTTAGGAATTGGGTCACTAAGTGTTTCAAGGACACCTTTGTCAAAACACTTGAGTGCAGTGTGATAAAACCATTTACTCGTCACTCCCTTGGTCTCGCGGTACACAGGATAGAGTGTCTCGTCGTGTTGCTCCGTATCTTTAAAAATAGAATCATGTCTATCAACGGGAAGGGAATCGAGTTTTTCAATTTCTGGGTTGGCAATATAGAGCTTTCCTTCGGGGCCAGTTACTTTCCCTACAAGTTTTACATACATGCCGTCAGTAAGCATTTTTGCGAGGTAGGGTTGGTTAAACCACATTACTTTTATACGTGCTGAACCGTCCTCAATCCATCCTTCGGCAATTGGTCGTTTTGATTTCCATGCTTTACGCGCCTTCAATCCACCAATCTGTCCATAGACAATAGCTTCTTGGTCTTTAGCAAGTCCTTCAACTGATTGGATGTCAGTAATGTCTTCATATCGAGCAGGGAGGTGATAGAGGAGGTCTTCAAAGGTAAAAATACCTAGTTTTTTTAAGGCTTTTTGGTGTGGTACATCAATGCGAAAATGGTCAGAGAGAGCATCAATTGGCTTCATATAGATATATGATACCAGACATAAGATGTAACGGAGAAATATTGACAAATAGTTAATGATGTTCCACAGTTAAAGGAAAGGTCATTTCAAATGAATAACTGCTTCACATTTTCACCAATCGGTGGTTTTTCTGACGGCATACCCTCGCAGGTGCTTCGGGTAGTGGCGATAGCGGCAAAAAGTCGAACAAGGGGAAGAAGTAAATCTTCCCAGACAAACAACAGGGTGGGGGAACATAGTCCCACCGCCCTTTTTCTATATCTAGGTATTGACTTTTTAACATAAATGTGTCATCAATACATACAGTGAGCAAGTGCTCATGTGTACCTATACCTAGTTTTTTGTAAATTCACTTGTATGCTCGTAAAGAGCATCAACTTTGGAGAGCAGTAATGACAAATGCAATTGGCATCTTGAAATTCTTCAACACTGACAAGGGGTTCGGTTTCATCAAGACTGATGGGGACGACGTGTTCGTCCATGCAAGCAACGCCGGCGATTACCTCGACAAGCTCGTCGAAGGTGCGCAGGTGGAGTATGAACTTGTCAAACCGTTCGAGCACGGCAAATGGCAGAAGCCGTATGCGGTCGTCACTTCGGTGACTGCGCCGGCGCCCAAGCCAGTCGCATTTCCCGCTTGGTGTATCGTAGACTGGTACAATGTGCTCAAAGGCTTCGGTTTTGCCTACTTCGAAGCCAACGGCCAGCCCATGAGAGCATTTCTTCATCGGTCGGTCTGCAAGAAAGCTGACCCCAGTGCTGAACTTGTTCCTGGTCCAGGGACGGTTATGAAGGCCATGGTCATCGAAACTCCAAGGGGTTTCAACATTGTCTCTTTCGAAGCCGGCAAGCACATCACCGAGGAGTCGATGCTCTCGCCGATAAAGTTGTCGACTGACGGCGGGGTTTCTTCGGAAGTCTCGGTTGAAGTCAGCGAAACACCGGCGGCAACTGTCGAAACTGAATTGGCCCAAAAAAAGCGGCCGAACGGCAAGAATGCTCGCATGGCAGAGGGGACACCTGGCGAAAAGACGCCGACCGTCGCCGAAGCCAAGCCAGCCAAGAAGGCGACGCCGAAGTCGCGGGCGAAGGTCATCCGGAAGGAACCGCTTCCGGCCGACATTGATGGCGTTATCGCCGCTTCAAAGGCTGACGGTCCTCTGGCTGACGCACTGCGTCAGGCACAGGCGACCAAACACTAACACTAAGGGTTTATCACCCGGACGGGTGGGCATTCATTTGCCCATCCGTTTTTTTCTTTGTCTCAGACATTGATTTTTTATAAAAATGTGTTACTTTTCGAGTGGAGGTTAAAAAATAAAAACAAAAGTAAGGAGTAGAAGATGATGAGTACTGAGTGTATGGCACGATCAACCTTTCCACATGGAGAGGACTGTCGTGCTAATTTTCTAAATCCTAAAGACAACAGCCGAGCGTATGCTGATGTCTGGTGTATAGAAATGGGCGGTAAAAAATTCAGTATCGACATAATGAAAATGAAGGGGAGCGGAACAAGATGGGTCTTTGGCTCCATCCGTCATGATTCGTCACTCATCTGGACATTTCGTGCTGACCCACGAGTCCAGAATGGATTCAGGGGTGATGTGTACACCGAAATCATCGGTGGTGTCACGTGTGCTCAATTTGCTAAAAAGGTTTCTGGGCAGGTTGTTCACACTGTCCCTTTGTATGAAATTCTCAATGTTCCTGCGCCGGTTCAATTCGTACAGATTGGGCCGGAAAAGATGCCTATAGGGGCTCCTGTCAGCGTTGGATCATTGTCGTCTACTGGCGATGTTCATATGAATTGGTTTCTTGAGAATGTCCTCGAAAAAATGAAATAGAAATTTAGAGGGAACTGTTTCTGACTAATGCCGCAGTAGTGTATGTATACGTTACACTAGGCGGTTTTTTTGATTCGCAGATTGTATTGACTTTGTGTATTTCTGTTGTAATCTGTGTATAGGGAAGTTTTTTGAAAAGGGAGAGTATCATGCTTACCCAAGCTAAACCAACGGGTTCGATAAAGACCGAACCTGAGGATTTTATGGTCAGTGAAGTTGTGCAGAGAAAGAGGGTTTTACCTGTATTTAAGACTGACATATCGAACGCTTCAGGACCATTGACCGAGTTTGTGCTTACAAAGCGGTGTATGCCAGCTGAAGCTGCGTACTGTGAAGTCGCGAAGCAGCTTGGTGTCGACCGGCGGTCGTTGAGTGACCATGGGAGGAAAGACACTTATGCAGTTACTTCACAATCACTTGTGGTCAAGGGGCCATTTCGACCCAATTTCGATCATGAGCAAATTTGGTTGAAACAAATGGGGCCTGCAGCATCCCCTCTGAGTCATGGTGGTCATGACAAAAATCATTTTTCAATTCTTGTTCGAACGGATGCAGCATTTGCTCCGCATGGACAACAGTTTCTTAACTTGTTTGGTCCACAACGATTCGGTGATGGACGAGCAGAGGTTGGTAAATTCTTGCTCGAAGGAAGGTTCGAAGATGCATTGACACGACTTGAAGGCTCGATGAATTGGGGGGCTATCGAAAACCTCCTTGATTTAGGCGCTAAACCTATGGAAGCACTACTCCATCACTCTTTTCGTAAAGAGTTGAAATTTAAAGTTGAACAGTGGTGGAGTTGGCTTTGGAACCAATTGGCTCCGGAGTTTCAAGAAGACCATCTCCCGACCTGGTCTATGGATTCGGCGCATCTGTATGAAAAGTGGTGGAATCCCTATGAGCTTGATTCAGAGATGCTTGAGCTCGTGAAGTCGTTCGTTCGACCGGTGAAGTCGGTAGCGTACGATCATACTTCGCATGAAGTTGAAGGTGGTTTTCGTCACGAGTTTGCGCTCCGCAGTGGCGCGTTTGCTACGGTGTTCTTGGATACACTGTATGATGTCACCGATGTCTCGCGTGAGCGTTATAAGTAATGATGTGTATTGAAGGCCGGTGGAAATTTTCCACCGGCCATTTTTTATATTTTGCGATGGCGTATACTACTCAAGTTATTTATATTTTCACATCCTATGCCAATCAAAAAAACAGCACCCAAAAAAGCTATTAAAAAGGACTACGGAAAATTAGCGCTTGCATCTCATAAGAAAATGAAAGGGAAGCTTTCGGTGGTAAGTAAGGGAAATTTAAAGACACGAGACGACTGGAGTACTATGTATACTCCTGGAGTTGCAGCTGTTTCATCGCATCTTGCAAAGCACCCAAAAGATGCTCGTGCGTATACGATTAAAGGGAATACGGTTGCGGTGATGAGTGATGGTTCTGCTGTTTTAGGACTTGGCAATATTGGCCCGCTTGGTGCTTTGCCAGTGATGGAGGGGAAGTGCGCAATCTTCAAAGAAATGGCAGGAGTAGATGCCTTCCCGATCGTGCTTGATACACAAGACACTGAAGAAATTATCAAAATCGTCAAAGCTATTGCTCCAGGCTTTGGGGGAATTAACCTTGAGGATATTGCTGCACCTCGATGTTTTGAAATTGAGGAACGACTGAAGGCCGAGCTCGACATACCAGTGATGCACGACGATCAACACGGCACTGCAGTGGTGGTTCTTGCGGGAATCATTAATGCTGCGAAAGTTGTAGGGAAGAAACTTGAGTCACTCAAAGTAGTAATTGTTGGTGCAGGAGCTGCTGGACGTGCCGTTGCACTCTTGCTTCATAAAGCGGGTGTTACTAACATCGTTGTGACTGATAGTACCGGGATTATTTATGAAGGACGTACAGGACTTGTTGCATACAAAAAAGAATTGGCAAAAATTACTAATGCTGAAAAACTTAAAGGTGATGTGCTCACGGCCGTGACTGGTGCCGACGTTATCATTGGTGTATCTGGACCGGGTACTATTGCAAAGCATCATATTGAAGTGATGGCTGAAAAAGCGATTGTATTTGCACTAGCGAACCCAATTCCAGAAATTAAACCAGAGGATGCAAAGCTTGCAGGAGCCGCCGTCGTTGCAACAGGTCGTTCAGATTATGCTAATCAAGTAAATAACTCACTTGTTTTTCCAGGTATTTTCCGAGGAGCGCTGGATAAGGGGGTAAAAGCGATTACAGACGATATGAAACTCGCCGCAGCAAAGAAAATTGCATCGCTTGTGAAAAAACCAAAAGCTACTGAAATTATTCCAGGTGTCATGACTCCTGGTCTGGCAAAGGCCGTTGCAAGCGTAATAAAATAAAAATAGGTCGCGCCTTGTAGGTGCGACCTTTTGTTTCATGCCGAGACTACTTTTGTAGTGGCGGCTGTATCGACTGATATGTCATGTAGTTGGGGGAAGTGGAACGAATCTCCAGCCTTAGCCCAAACTTCTTCCCAGTCCGATTTGCATTTAGGCGAACAGGCCTTAACACACGAGCCCCCATCAGGCACCTCAAACGTCTTTGAACAGTCAGGATTAATACATGTACATTTCATCTCGTAGTCCCTCCTTGTAAAACCACTCTTCAATATTCCTATCATTTCAAAAAAACATACAGAATGCAAATAATACTTCTTCTTTATATATAAAATAAGATATGGTATTCTGACTGCCACAGAGAGTTGGTAGGAAGAAGAAACGAATTTGAACACAAGAAAATAATGGAGAGTTGGCTGAGTGGTCGAAAGCGCCTCACTGCTAACGAGGTAAGCCCTTTAAAGGCTTCAAGGGTTCGAATCCCTTACTCTCCGCAGAAACTGACTTCGTCCGAAGTCAGAACAGAACCAGCCCGCGCCGTAGGCGCGGAAGAAGCAGAAGAAGCCAGAAAATCCCGACTAGCAGCAACGAAGTGGCTGGGAGGGGTGCAGGCGAAGTGGGCGGTTTTGTCACGAACCGTAGGGTTCGTTCCAACTTTCTTGACGAAGTGGGCAATTTCGGAGAAATTGTCTGACGAGGAGAGAAAGGTGGCTTGTTTTGTATCTAAAATCCACTCCCGCAAGGGTTCGACCCACTTGTTTCCTCCGCTGTCACAATCTTTCTTTTCTGCTTGTAAAGCGAGCGAAGATCGCATGAGCGTGTCTTTCTGTTTGAGATACACTGCTTTTGGCATATCGCCATCCAAGTAGGTAGAAACCAGTTTGTTCATGCGGTCTTCGCTGGCTTTCAATTTTGCGGAAAGATTTTGACTCTCGCTTTGTGACACTCCAATTTCCTCACGCTCCCAAACCCTCACCCGCTCCAACATCCACTCCGTGTATCTGTCAGGAAGCGAGATTGTTTGCAGACGTGCCTTAAGTTGCGAAACGAGGTCTTTCTCTTGCAAGTACGATTGACCGCAACGACCAGACTTTTTTGAGCAGCGATAATATCTATATTTCGTGCCGTGACGATTAGTAGTCCACTGCGCGCTAATCATCGAATTGCACTCCCCACAGCGAAAAAGTCCGGTAAACGGAAAGTCATGTTTGACTTTCCGTTTCCTTGGTCGTTCTCTGCTTTGCAATACCTTCTGCACGTCGGCAAACAATTGCGGAGAAATAAGTGGCGCAAAGTTTCCATTAAACCATTCGTCACCGTACTTTATAAATCCGAGATATGCTCGGTTCGTTAACAATTTTTTAATGGAAACTTTGGCAAGGGGCTTTCCTCTCCGCGTAGTCACACCCAAGTCCGCCAAAAACTGCGCCAACGACACATAGGTATGATTGCCTGTTTTATACTCCTCGAAGGCTTTCTTGATAGCTCTCGCCTTAACTTCATCTGGTTCTATATTCCGCGTACGTGGATTATTTACATACCCTAGAGGAGCGAGATTCAACCACTCACCACGGCGCAGTTTTTGGCGGACGCCTCTTTTGACATTCTCGCTCAAATTATCCGAATAGTATTTAGATTGCCCAAAAGCCACTTGCAACATAAAGAGTCCCTGAGGAGTGGGTTCAAACCAAAATGTTGGAAAGCGCAAAGACACTATTTTCGATGTGTCTACGGCGTAGATAACCCTACCGCCATCAATGCTATTACGGGCTAGGCGGTCTGGATGCCAAGATAAAATCCCAACATTCCCGACTTCCTCTATTTTCGCCATCATCTCACCAAACATTGTACGCCCGGGTGTCTTTGCGCTTTTCGACTCTTGCCACTCGCGCACGATGGCAAGATTTTCTTTACGCGCAAACTCCCGCAGTTCAAACAACTGCGCTTCGATACTCATCATTTGTTTATCATCATCTTCTGACGATTTCCGAGCGTATAGAAAATATTTTGGTTTGGACATAATTTTTTCAAAAATATCTTTTAGATAGAAAACAAGGACAAAACCGCCCATTTCGCCTGCACCCCTCCCAGCCACTTGGTGGCTAGTCGGAAGGGTTTTTTGGCTTCTTCTGCTTCCTCCGCGCCTACGGCGCGGGCTGGTTCTGTTCTGACTTCGGACGAAGTCAGTTTCTGCGGTGAACTACTAACCTTTGCTCGAACCTATTTTGAACAGAATGACTAACTCGCAACGCGCGGAGCGCGTGGTGATTCGATACTTAAACGTACGCATTGGAGTTCGTGGTGACGCACCTCGGACGCTCGCTCCACTCGCGTGCAAAACAAAAACTTCCTTTCATTTTTTTTGGCGACCCTCCCCAGACCCCTCTCGCTTAAATGAATAGGCAAGGAAGTTTTTGTTTTGCTTCGCTATGTTGCAATTCTTAGTTTAACACTATATCTAAACTTTGGATATTGATATTTTGGATAGACACTAGTACTATATGACTAAGTCAATTCATTCAAAGGAGTATGCGTACTTTGTTGAACGTCTGCGTAATGCTCGTGAAGAAGCAGGATTGACACAAGTTGATGTGGCTAAGAAGTTAAAGCGACCGCAATCGCATATTTCAAATATTGAAACAGGTCAGCAACGAGTCGATGTTGTTGAGTTACAGAGGTTTGCAAAGATGTATAAGAAGGACGTTACTTACTTTTTTAAATAAAACAATCAGAATATGTCCAATGTCATCGATTTAAATAAAGTTGGAAATGAGCTGAATGAAGAAATTTCTAATTATTTAGCTAAAAAGTTAGATTCAGATGATTCTAGTATTAGTGAAACTGTTATTAAGCCTGTTCTTGTTAGCCCAGAGAAACAGGAGTGGGATGTATTGTCTGACGTCAATGGCTGGAATAAAAGAAATGATAAATCAGAAATGTTTGGAACCTTTACAGTTAATCCTGATACAGTAACAATTCACTGGGAGAAACTTGACCCAAAAAGAATTATCATAAAAAGCCTACCCGAAGAGTTTAAAGGGAGCGGCGGTACTGAACTTAATCCAAATTTAGCAAAGGATACTGTGACAATTGCTGATGTTGCAAAATTTATTACTGAAGAATATGGTGAAGATTATTACATTCCAGGAATAGAGTATTTGAAATACCTACAAGACACAAAAGAAAATTGGTTAAAAGATAAGATAAGTAAAATTCTTACACGAATGCAGAAAGGGGAAGCTGGCGCTGTCACATCAGGGTTTGAGTCTTTCTATTTCTTTGGAACTGTAATCTACGGAAAAAGTAAGCGGGGTATATATACACAAGATGTACCATGTTGGACAGCCTTGAATAAAATGGGAACTCTTGGTTCATTACCATGGATGAAAGAGCATGATAGGTTTGTATTAATCAAAAAAGAAAATACTCGAGTTGCCGCCACTAAAAATGATGATGAGTCTGTAAATTTATTTCAAAAGTTTATATCTGGTAACTATTCACTATTAAAAACATTCTGGTTACTCAATATATTCCCACTGTATTTATTGGTTTTTCTATCTGACTTTACAAATGGATTATCTGAAATAGCATTAATCTTTTACTTACCATTTAGTGGTATCTCACTCTGGAAGTCAGCCTCAAAATATTCTGGCTTAAAGCTCTGGAAAGTCTTAGCAAAAGTGGTCTCTGTACTATTTATTTTGCAGCTACCTCTTTTCATCTTTAATTTTTTGATTTGACCTAACTTATAGATATAACATGAAAACAAAACTTCTAATTATCGGAGTGATCTTAATTACAATAATTAGTTATTCTTTCCATTTAGTGTCTACTAATACTGAACTTTTCCGTACACAAAGTGAACAAGAGGTTTCTGACGAAGCCATGGAATCATACAACGAATGCTTGTCTGACGATGTTTGTCGATTGAAGCTATACATGACTAGTCAAGAAATACAGAAAGAAATCGTCATGGATTATGGTAACGAAGACCCAAGCGAAATTAAGTACGAAGACGGTTCATCAGTTGTTTGGAATCGAAATAAAGACAATGGTTACAAGGACGACTCAGAAGTACCAAGTGAACAAGAGTTACTTGATAATTATTTAGAAGAAGAAATCTTGTTTAATGAAGACTCCTTTCTGTATAAAACGGAAATTGAAGCTTTAACTCATGGAGACCTAAGTCCAGATAAACTGCCAATCAAATGGAGTCAGGAAACATTAGACTATTTTGAAGAGCAGCAACAAAAACCATACATGATTGAACTGCGTACAGTTTTTAGTAAGTATTTATCAGGAGAATCACTTGCTGAATACGATGAACTTCTTTTAGTGGACTCACATGAACAAGGAGGGCTTTTATACGGACTCTCTTCTTTTGATAAAACTTATTTTGAAGGTGAATTTGATGTATACGCTATCTACAAACATTATTTAGGTGGCTATGACGTATTTATTATTTTTGACGACCGACCAGATAAACTTTTCAGAGCGTGGGTAGATATGACTGCCAATGAAGAGGGTGTCCCTAAATGGAAATTAAGAATGTTCCATGACACTGGAATACCAGAGGATGAGGTACGAGCTGTTTATGAACAATTAAAAATAGTAGACAACAATACAAGCTAAGGAAAAATAGATAAAGCCCTGATTTAATCAGGGCTTTATCTAACCAATCTTATTTTCCATACATCAAACCATTGCGCCCTTTATAATATGGTAGGCGACACCAGAAATGATTCAAATACAAAAAGTTTTTTAGAAAGAAGTCAGAGTCTTCATTTTTGTTTCGTTTCAGCTGACTATAGTATGTAGGGTGTTTAACGTCCGAATATTATTCTATCGACGACAAGACTTATAAAAACATACTTTAAGATTCCGATATATTCAAAGTGAATATGAATATAATACTCAATAATTTAAGCACTGATACAATAATACTATATACCAGTACACACGAGCAAGCATTAGTTTGCTCGTGTGTCTGTGAGTAGGCGAAGCCTACCTTTGCCAACTCCGCAAGCACCTCGGTTCGATACTTGCGAGGAGAAAAGCGTAGTGGAAAGCTATCAATTTGAATGGAGCTTGTAACAAAGCTTTTGGAAAACAAGTAGCGAAGCAAAACAAAAACTTCCTTGCCTATTCATTTAAGCGAGAGGGGTCTGGGGAGGGTCGCCAAAAAAAATGAAAGGAAGTTTTTGTTTTGCACGCGAGTGGAGCGA